>Ga0210040_10000053_pt1 | contig 271590 bp, 215 predicted proteins | sample CryGeyCG12114_NA_FD_185462 | JGI IMG/M metagenome (GOLD analysis project Ga0210040, IMG submission 185462) | Groundwater microbial communities from aquifer - Crystal Geyser CG19_WC_8/21/14_NA (SPAdes) (version 2) | ecosystem: Environmental > Aquatic > Deep subsurface > Groundwater | place...
CACCGACACCAAGACCGACACCGACACCAAGACCGACACCGACACCAAGACCGACACCGACACCAAGACCGACACCGACACCAAGACCGACGCCGACGCTGAGACCGACACTGATACTGAGACCGACAGCGACAATGGTACCGGTCCCAAAGACCGGTCATTGAGCCGTGACAGCAGCAAAACCAAACAAGGAAGCAAAGCTAGTGCCGGATCCGCACTACCCTCTGTTGATAAACCAATCTTTGTTGGTGTGCCATCCGCATTTACTGAAGCAGCCCCTCCAAATAGCCTGTATCCTCGGCCAGGGAAAATATCCGATGCAAGAGACACAGCATCTAGGCGTAGCGCAAAAGAGGGCACGCACACGACGAACAGGCCGAGCGACGACTCGGAGCCCGAGAGGCGTCGTAAACTATTTGAGAAACGAGATCCGAAACAACCTCGAAACAAGACCAAGTCTATAGAGGATTTGTCGAGTGCAGGCGAGAGTGACAAGCCGAAGCTTGAGGATGTGACGAAGGAGGATTATGCGGAACAAGTGGTGCATGGCGAGGTCATCGGTGAACGCAAGTTCAAAAGACTCAGCAGTATCTCCCAGAGTATTGGGCAAGAAGGACAACGCAAGGGCTATGATATGGGCACACCGCCAATGGAAGCGCAACCAATTGACTCACCAGTGCAGTCAGACGACGACGAAGCTGTCGCTGCTGGCGAGCAAAGCCAGCTTGGCGCAGGTTGGAAAATGGAGAACTCGTGGACAAGGGAGGGCAGTGATGGTGAGAAAGCATAGCTTATTTAGGTCATCGTACAAGTCGAGGTTGGATACAATTCACAGTGTACTATAAAAGGGCCATAGAAACAAGTCTAGCTCTCCTTTATTGTGCTTATGCCTCACTGCGGATGTTGCAGTTTTCGCCAGCCGTGCTTGAACCGGTCGTGAAGTACTGACGAGCAGACGCACATAAGCGCAGATCAAGCTGTCGGCCTGACATAGTTCCCGGGTCTTGCTTGGCAGTAAGTGAGTCGCGCTTCCCCAGCCTCCTGTTACAAGCGACGCAACGAGGTCGTCGACCTCACAACCACCCTGCGCACACCATCTCTCCACTCTCAAGCTAGAGCCGACGTCAACATGACCATTCTAGTACCTGTGCACCGAGCACTGTCGACGAAGCTTGCTGGACGGAGCTTCAATGCTGTCAGCCGATTGGGCTACAACTCATGGTTGGCACGCGTCAATCACAACTCAGATAACTATGAATCCAAGTCAACCTCACCACAAGCTTCCTTGGCTCGCTTTTACTCCATAAGCACGCGCTCCTACGCAACTTCAGTTGCAAGGAAACCAGTGGGCCGTCCCAAAGCACACACTGGCCGCACTCCAGCAAAGAGAACGACCAAAGCTGCGACTACCAAGAAGCCTGGCCCAAAGACACCCGCAGGCAAGGCGAGAGTTGGCGCGAAGCCCAAGGGAAAGGCAACGAAAGCAAAGGCAACGACAGCAAAGGCAAAGCCCAAGCCCAAGCCAAAGACACCAGTCAAGAAGGCTCCCACCCAACGCGCCCTAGCCACGGAAAGAATAGCCAAAGAGAGGGCTTTGAAGAAAGCGGCATTGCTCGATAGTCCGAAACTACTCCCTCAAAGCGCATGGCAAGTCGTTTTCGGCGAGTCATTGAAGGGCTCTCATGGCCTAGGCGAACCTCATCAATTGGCCAAAGAGGCTGGCCAGAAGTACAAGAATATGATACCGGAAGATAAGGAGGTATGAGCTTTCACATCCTGGGATGCGGTCCGTACTAACCCTGTCGCAGCACTACAACCACATCGCCCATGTCAATAAAGAGAAGAATGAGAAAGCCTACCAGCAATGGCTTGCCCAACACACACCCGAACAGATCTACGATGCCAACATTGCCCGAAGACAACTAAAGAAGATCTACAACGAGAAGCATCCGGACACCAAGTATACGCGGAAATACCAGCCAATCCAGGACGACAGACTCGTCAAGAACACCATGACAGCATTCTTCTATTTCTCTGTCGACCGACACAAGAGTGGTGATTTTCACCGTATGCCGGTGGCGGAGACGGGGCCCTTGATCGCGCGGGAGTGGAAGGCGTTGAGTGCGCAGGAGAGAAAGGTAAATTCCACAGCACTAGTCTAACCGCGTCCAGCCGTGCTAATGAACTTTAGAAATACGAAGACAAGCAGGAAGCCGATCGGCAGCGCTATATCGAGGAGTACACAACTGTCTACGGAAAGGCGCCTGAATCACAGAAGAAGGCGGCGAAGGCTGCCTAGGCGTGCTTTCTGAACAACGAACAGATCGACGCCTGCGAGCCCTGACTATTGGGGATCCTCATCTGCTGTTTCCGCTCACACCAGCCCTCGCCCTACCACGAGCATGACACACCACGACGATATCCCCTCGTCCCATGTATACAGACATCAGCCGGAAAGAGCGACTCAAGAACAGACGTACCACTGCCTCCTCCGGCTGGATTCGACACATCACGTCCATCAACCACCGTAACACTCGCTTTTTCTTGATGTACATCTACCCGCCTCACGGACGGGATTTCACACGTGCGCAACGGCGAGAACGGAGAAAAGGATCCATTGTAAGGGTGGGCGGTATTGGCGTTGGCATCCTCCTGCTGAGCAGGACAGGCAGCGCGCATTGCCCCCTGATTGTGTATGTATGTATGTGTGTATGTAACATTGTATTGTTGAGATCAAAACTACGATCTGCTTTGGTCTGGTCTGGTCTGTGGATAGCTCGCTATGTCTATGGATATACCCTCTTGTAGTACAAGTACAGTAGGATTGTGGTTGATACAATTCAAGTTCTATGTCTTGGCTTTCAACTCTCAACTCTCAGCTCTCGCTACTGTCTGAGACTAACATAGGATATTGAGGACGTTTTATGTTATACATTGCAGTCTGCCTTGCCCGATCCATCATATTTGTGCGTGCTTTCTGCATCTAGCTATCCACCTGCTCGATGACATTCGCTTGCTAGATCGATCGTAGCATATACTCTTCGTTTCCTGCGTGTGGGACCTCGACTTCCGTCCGCTGCGTCTCGTCTCTCTTTGATGTGGGCGGACCAAGCTTCTAGTCTTTAGATTCTACCAGACAAATGCTCTGTTCGGAGTAAATCGTTCTCGCCTAGGTGGACATCTCTGGAATGGGTACTTTGTATTCCACTCAAGTAATCCAGTTCTCAAGCATGATTCCGAGTCTCCAGAAATATCGAGTACATGCTGCAATCTCGGTATTTCGTGCTCGGCGGTTTTAGCTCGGGACTTGGGTGCTGAGCTTCTTTCTTGATGTCCCCGGGTTCAGCGGCAAAGAAGACACTAGGCTGCTTGAGTGGGTAGAGGGTCAAGTGTTGCGGGATGAAGGTGTCTATTCCTTCTTCTCCTCCTCTTGCTTGGGCGTACTCTCATCCTCCAGCTGGCGCCTTCGTCCTTCCATGGTGAACCACAGATTGCGGCTCGCGGCCTCAAGCGTCGTTGTAATACCTGCGCCGAAGCCCTGCAGCATACCAACGAGCTGTGCTCTGAGACCGTCGATGCCTCCTTCTATGCTGCCGACCCATTTCGTGCCTTCAATGTCAAAGACCTCGCCATCGATACGTGCACCGAGTAGTAACAGCTTCTTGAGGCCATCCTGGACTGCGGGCTCGTGGTACCCTGGATTTGCGCGACGTGTTGGAGCAGGGAAGCGGCCGGGTTGTGGCGAGAGAATGCTAAGGGCAGCTTTGAGGTGTTGTGGGCTTACGGTGGGGAAGGTGAGTGCTGCAAGCGGGCCGGTCAGGAGAGGAGTGAGCGGGTGCTGGTTCATGTGCTGTTTGGCGAGGTTGTAGGCGTTTCTCGACAGGGCGTGTGTGAGAGCTGGATCTAGTCTTTCGTCTTCTAGGCCCTGGCCGTCTGCTGGTACGAGGTTGTTGCCGGCTATGCTGGGTTTGTAGTACTCTGTTATGCGCAGTGCTGGCTCGAAGATGTTAGTGCGGATGACGGTCAACTTTATGCTGTCGCTAATGGCTGGGTTCGTATCTGGGTTGGAGCGTGTGTCGTCGACTTTTTGTAAGGCGTTGGCGAGTTCTCTGCGTATGCTCGCCCATTGTAGTGCTTTGAGGTTGTTGTGCTGGAAGAGGATGATTAGGGGTGTTGTCTGCAGGAGGGAGACATAGGATCGTAGTAACTGCGACTTTCGATGAGCTGGATCACGATGTGAGGGAGGCTGAATGGCGGAATGGCGGGTGCTCGGTAACGACGAAGGGTGTCGTGTTTCGGGCGATACTGGTATGGTGCTTGCTGAGGATGTCGCATTGGATACTGCTGACGATGCTGTCGCTGTTGCGTATTGGCAGCGTCTGCAGATGAAACTTTGCTTGGGCAGATCCGCCAACGACCTTACGCGTACTCGAGGAGGCATGGTGAAGCTAGATGGAGATGGGAGGAGGGAGAATCGCTGGTGATGTCCCTTCGAGCAAGTCGGCAGTAACGACCAAAATTGCTTGGCGCGGCTGCCGCGACTCGGACGTGGAGTCATTCCAGTCATTTCGAGATCTTAAGCTGGGGCAGGTGCCCTCGACCTCGACCGCAACTACCTCGCCCTCGCTGCACGATTACTATTGCTCACGTGCGTGTGGTGGGCAAGCATGTCAGTGCCGACGCATCTTGCTCATGTGCTTGCACCCATTGCGCCTACGCACGAGCAACCCGATCGGATCTCTATCACACCTCTACTAAAACGGCTGTCTGCCCCTCACCCTCAACCACAACGCAATGTGCCCGCGATCGATATCGCCCTGGCCTGGGCACGCACGTTCGAGAACCGCTTGTCGGGCTCACAGCTTGCTTCATTACTGACCCTACTATGCTCGACTGGCCTCGACAAGCACCCAGATGTCATAGCAGAATGCGCCGAAGCCATGCGCGAAGCAGCTGCTCCTATTGACGAGAAGCAAATACAGCAGGTCCTTGGCAAAAGAAAGCGGGCACGGGGCACGTACAGAGGAGGACTGTGCGATATTGTCGGCACAGGCGGCGACTCCCACTCTACCTTCAACATTTCTACCACCTCCTCCATCATTGCAGCTCCTCTCCTTGCCATGGCCAAACACGGGAACAGAGCACAAACTTCCATGTCCGGTAGCGCCGACGTGCTGAAAGCTGTGACTCCCAAGGCCCCCATCCTCGAGAACCTGACTGCCGAACATCTTCCACAAGCCTTCGAAGATAGTAACTACGCATTTCTGCTTGCGACAAACTTCCACCCCGGCATGAAATATGCGGCCACGGTACGCAAAGAGTTGGGATTGAGAACAATCTTCAACCTGATGGGTCCACTGGCGAACCCCGTTCATAATCTGATCGAGGTGCGCATGCTTGGTGTCGCATATCAGGAGCTTGGCCCTATCTTTGCCGAGGCACTGAAGAAGAAGGGCGTGACCAAAGCTATGGTGGTATGTGGCGCCGAGGACCTAGACGAGATTAGCTGCGCAGGGAAGACGAACTGCTGGTGGTTGAAGGAGGTGCCGAATCCAAAGTACCAGGAAGCAGAAGACGAAGATGAGAGCGAGGATGAAGAGCCAAAATATATTCCGCAACTAGAGACCTTCTCCGTTGAACCTGCCGATTTTGGGTTCCCAGCTCACCCACTATCCGAAGTTGGTGGGGGCAAAATGCCGAAAGAGAACGCCAAAGTGATGATGAGTCTGTTGCGCAATGAGATGGAACAAGACCACCCAATCCTCCATTTCGTGCTGATCAATGTTGCTGCGCTACTCGTGGTGAGCGGTGTATGTGATTCTGACTCTTCAGAATTGGGCGAGGTCATCACCGAGCGTGGTCCTGGAGGCGGTCGCTGGAAAGAGGGTGCCAGGCTGGCTCGGTATTGTCTTGAGAGCGGAAGGGTGCTGCAAGAGTTCGAAAAGTTCATCGATTTGACGCATAAACTTCAGGTATCGTAGAGGAATAGTCACCGCGCTTCAAACTGGACCATTCTTCACCACGTTAGCGTAGTAGAGTGAAGGTATGTGCTTATGCTCACCTCTTCGTCCTCTCTTTGTAAAGCACCCGGTGGCCACACTGCGAACACCTGATCTTGTCTTCCTTGTCTAAGTAGACCTTGGCTGCGCAATCGCCGCAAATGTATGCCACCTTTGGCGCAGGTGTAGCAGCCGCATCGTAGCCGTAGATCTGGCCGCTCGTGCTGGATGGGAACTGGTATGCTTCGCGCTGCGACATGCTTGTTGAAGACACAGGAGTTGAGAATGGTATTGTTGTGGAGGTTGAGGTCGACAAAGCAAGAATGGTAGAAGGAAGTACAAGAGGTAAGAGGTAAGAGGTAGCGATTTCTGCTCGCTGAGTCGTTCTTGCACTTGATCACTCATGCCTGAGGCAGGAAAGATTGCGGCACAGCGGTGCCCTCCAACTTTAGGATTTACAACTTCATGGTGAGCACCTGCGCACATTTCTGCCCATATATCAATCAAATCGCCCTTCCGTGCATCTCAGCTACGAAACAAGCTGGCGGTCTGCAACAATCTCAGGGCTGCGGTACAGCAACGGGAATAGTCCGGATTAATGCTATTGCAGTAAAGCTCACTCGTCAGCTGCCATTTCGTGATGGCCAGGTACGGGGACACACGCTCACCATCACCCGTAGGAAGCACACTTTCGTCCTCCAAGCGAAGTCGCAAGGGGGAGGACCGCTATGACAAAGACAGAAGCCGGAGAGATGATGACCGTCAGCATCGCCGGAGACGCTCTCGCTCGAGAAGTCCCGAGGTACCACTTAACCTCCACCCTCACATCCCAATCATGCATGCTGACTGCTCGCAGAGACGAAGGAGGGAGTATGACCGGGATCGCAACCGAGAACGCGTCCGCGACAGAGACAGAGACAGGGATCGCGACCACTACCGTCGACGAGATCGCTCCTTAGTGGGACGCCGTGATGATCGTGTTGACCGAGACCGAGACCGAGATCGATACGCCTCACGCCGTGAACGCTCAAGGGATCGTCGCACTTCGAGAGATCGCGATAGCAGGCGTCTAAGCAGGGAGAGTGATGTCCGGCTCAAGAGAGAAGATTCCCGCGACAGAGACCGCAAGAGACGAGATGACTCTGCTGACTCGAAAAAGCGCAAGCGAGAAGATAGTCGTGAGCGCCCATCGTCAAAAAGAGGCAAGGAGCAGGACCCGAAAGAGGTACGTCAGACCATCCAATCCCACAGTAACGGCACTCATACGGCTATACAGAGTTCGAAGCCAGCAACTCCCTCAGCCGACGACGAAAAGGCTGCCCGTCTCAAGAAACTCGAAGAATGGAAGCGCAAGCAAGCCGCTGCTCAGCAATCTCAGACATCCTCCCCCAAGCCTGCACCTGTAGTTTCCCCTAAGCCACCCTCCACGAGCACGACTGCCACCGCCACTGCGGCCATAACAGCACCACCTGTATCTAAGCCCGTTTCGAAGCCCGCAGCTGCCTCGCAGTCCATCAAGAAGCCTCTCGGAGCCGATGCGACCATCCCCCCAGGAAAGCAGATTTCCGCTTTACCGAAAACCAGTGCCCCTCCACAAAAGACCAACGCATGCGCAGTATCACTCAAGTCAAAAGGTAACCTGAGCGGCTTTAGCATTGGTGGGAAAGTGCACGCAGACGCCGAGGTAGGTAAAAAGGGGTTGGACTTCAAGGAAGAGGACGATGTCAAGATCAAGCTCGCCAAGCTCCCTACCCTTCCAGATGGCAACACCAACGGAGAAGACAAGATAATCCCAGACGGAGACGACGACGAAGCCAACATCGAAGACGACGTGGACGAAGAAGAAGCCTTAGCCGCTGCAAGAGCTGCCGCCGAACAACGAAGCAGAGCCGAGCAGACTGAGGACATGACCATGACCGAGGAGCCAGCCGCTGCACATGAAGACGCGGTAGCAGAAGAGGAAGACGATCCACTCGACGCCTACATGCAAGATCTCTCCGCACAGCCAGCCAAGAGGACCATGTTCAGAGCCAAGTCTGCCACGGACGGGAAAGCCATAGCCCAGGAACCAGAGTCATTCTTCAACGACGATGAGGTTGAGATGACTGCTATGGACCAAGACGATCCGGGCAACATTATGGCTAAAGCGGAAGAATTGGCCAAGAAGAAGAAGAAAGACATTGGCACGGTCAATCATGCCAAAGTCCAGTACGAGCCATTTCGTCGGAGCTTCTACACCGAGCCTACCGACATGCAAGACTGGTCCGAAGATGATGTCGCAAATCTTCGCATGGAGCTTGACAATATCAAAGTCCGAGGTGTGGATGTCCCGAAACCTGTGCAGACCTGGGCCCAATGCGGCCTCGGAGTACAGGTACTGGATGTCATACAAACCTTGGGCTATCCAGCTCCAACAAGCATCCAATCTCAGGCCATCCCGTCCATTATGTCTGGTCGAGACATAATCGGTGTTGCTAAAACTGGTTCTGGGAAAACAATCGCATTCCTACTACCCATGTTTCGACACATCAAGGATCAACGTCCGCTTGATTCCCTTGATGGACCAATCGGCTTGGTGCTCAGTCCGACCAGAGAGCTAGCAACTCAAATACACAAAGAGTGCAAGCCCTTTTTGAAAGCTCTTGGACTGCGAGCTGTTTGTGCTTACGGCGGTGCGCCAATCAAAGATCAGATCGCCGACCTGAAGCGAGGCGCCGAAATTGTGGTCTGTACTCCCGGTCGGATGATCGATCTTCTCGCAGCCAATGGCGGCAGGGTCACTAACCTCAGGAGAATCACCTACCTTGTCCTCGATGAAGCCGACCGCATGTTCGACATGGGCTTTGAGCCACAAGTGATGAAAATTCTCGCTAACATTCGGCCCGACCGCCAAACCGTGCTTTTCTCTGCCACTTTTCCACGATCAATGGAATCGCTCGCAAGGAAAACCCTGCTCAAGCCAGTTGAGATCGTAGTCGGCGGTCGAAGTGTCGTTGCACCTGAAATTACGCAAGTTGTAGAAGTGCTGTCAGAAAGCAGCAAGTTCAACCGACTTCTCGGCCTCCTTGGCAAACTATATGAAGACGAGGCCAACGAAGACGACCGCACACTGATCTTCGTTGACCGACAGGAATCTGCAGATGGCCTACTCCGTGATCTGATGAAGAAAGGCTACCCCTGCATGTCTATCCACGGTGGCAAAGACCAGATCGACCGAGACTCGACCATCGATGATTTCAAAGCTGGTGTTGTGCCCATCATGATCGCCACCAGTGTCGCAGCAAGAGGCCTCGACGTCAAGCAGCTCAAGCTTGTCGTCAATTACGATGCCCCTAACCATCTAGAGGATTATGTCCATCGTGCTGGCCGAACAGGCAGAGCCGGAAACACCGGTACCGCCGTCACTTTCTTGACTGAGGAGCAGGACCGGTACGCCGTGGAAATTGCCAAAGCTTTGAGACAAAGCGAACAGAAGATACCTGAGCCTGTCCAGAAGCTCGTTGATGAATTTGCTGAAAAGGTCAAAGCCGGCAGAGAGAAAGGCTATGCTGGTGGTTTCGGCGGCAAAGGTCTCGAACGATTTGATGCGCAGCGCGACGCAGAAAAAGCTCGTGAGAGAAAGACCTTCAAAACTGGTGACGAGAACGAAGAAGAAGAGGATAAAGAAGATCTCAAAGATGCCAAAGTCGGAGACGACATTTTCGCCAAAGCTGCTTCGGGCGTCGCTGCGCGTGAGAAACCTGAAAGCCCAGCACCACAACAACTTCCCGGAGTCCCTAAGGGCATCGACCTCGATGGCAAGATTGTTGTGCACAAGACAGAAAGACCCGCTGCCGCTGCTGGCAACCAAAGCCAGATGGACAAGGTCGCAGCCGCGGTCGCTGGCATCAACGCCAAGTTATCCAAAGCAGGTGTCATGCGATCCGGCGTGCCTATTGACAACAAGGGCCCTGATGCTGGTGCTTTCCACGCCACTCTGGAGATCAATGACTTCCCTCAGCGTGCCAGGTGGAGCGTCACAAACCGTACGAATGTCGCTAAAATATTGGAGTCAACAGGAACATCTATCACTACCAAAGGAACATTCTACAAAACTGGTGATGTCCCAGGCCCCAATGACTTGCCGAAGCTCTACATTCTTGTCGAAGGAGACACAGAATTAGTCGTACAGCAAGCGATGCGCGAGCTCATGGGTCTTCTTAAGGAAGGCACAATGGCCGCAGCGGCAGGCGAGACCAGGACCACTGGAAGGTACTCAGTGGTGTGATTTTTACTGGTACACAGCCGATTTCACTTGAAGCCCTGCTCAGGTCGAGTTATTCCATTGTCACTATTCAATTGAAGTCAAAACTCCGATGACCAATCAAACACTTCAAGTATCCACTTTTTATGGTCAAATACACAGTGATCAAAAAATGCTACCTAGAGCAGTAGCTAAATCAGATTCATCAGGTTTGATCACATACACTTGCAATGATGGCTCAATGGTTGGGCCGCCGATGAAGGTTGACTAGGTCCCGGAGGCGACCTAATCGGCTTGAGCAAGTCCTGCTCTTTGTTATCTATTTTTCCTTCTTCTTTGTCGCACATGCCATTACGGTCGGCACGGCCGAGAGTATGGCACTGGAATCCGTGTTCGAGTCCCAGCTAGTGACACTTTTTTGGCCAAATCATCGCTACAGCTGCTTCATCACATCGCACCTAAGCACGTGCAACTGTGGCGACCACCCTGCCAGGATAGTAGCAGTACAACCATTCTACTAACATCATGTCCTGAGAAGGTCCGATCGTGGATGTGTGGCTGCTCGGAAGCAAGTGCCTCCACTTGCTAGGTGAGAGGCTGTCAGAGTCCCTCGCACCCCACCAAGCCCTGCCATCCATCGTTCTACAGTCCATCCCCAAAGTCGGCGCCAGTATGTGTACAAATGTCACAGGTTGTGTCCAGACCAATAGCAAGAGAACCCGCTGTACCGTGTACCGTCTACTTTTGACTGCAACAAAAGCTATGCGTGTTGCTCGGAAGGACGCACCATTCGTCTGCAACCGGTACGGGCTGCTGTACCACTGCCAGATCTGCTATCACCAGCCTTTCACACTCTGATTCCACTGACAAAGCAATATCTACATGAAGGCCAAACGTTGTGCCCAGAGCAGTAGCGCTATGATCTCTGAGAGATGCAGTGTTGCCAATGAGCTTGCGTCCGGGCAATTTCACTGCTCTTTTACCCATTTTTGCTGATCGATCGATTGAACCATGGCCGCCAAAGCTCAAGGCATGGGTCATACTGCTTATGTCCCTATATCGACCCTCGTCAGGGGCGACCACTTTGCTTACATCAATCACGTGTTGTCAACCCCTAGAAGAAGCCCCTTCGCCGCAGACAATCTCACAACCTTGAAGATACGTCGATGCGCATCGCCAGCTCATGACTAGCGCCTTGAGGATGAGTACCTCTCTTAAGCCTTTGGTGCGAGCGTGTGTCCAACGAAGAAAATGAGATCACCCAAGCAAAGCAAACGTTCTCGACGGTTACAAAAGCACAAACACTGCGCGATGCCATGATCTCAGGGTTAGTTGAGGTCACTAAAGGGGTTATTACCGAGAAGCAGCAGACACAGCGTTCAGTCGGCGCTAGGAAGCTTCATCTACTATCACGTCTTATCTTCATATTTACCCTCAACAATATCGACCATGAAGAAGACATCTTAGTAGCACGTCACCTTTATCAAGGCTCCTCTTGCTTCAACTCTCACGCCTTTATCCTGGCATATCTCGAGTACTGGAAAGGGGATCCATGTTTGACAAGTGCCATATTTTAGCACGACAGATTTTATAGACCACACCACTCGAACCCTTGGTTATTTGATTGGGGTGCACGAGCCCCAGATTCCTTCAGTTTACGATTTGGGCTACCTGACCGGGCTCCTCAGTCAGAACTACGGGTCGCCGCCGGCTGTTGACTGCTTCCCATTCGCTTGAACCATCATATCATTCGAAGTAATGTATATCCAGCAGCACTTCAGCGAAGACCAGCTATGAGGTCTCTGTCCACACTACGCCCTACTTTCATTTCCTTGAAGTCCAGCCAGCTATCACAAACAGCCGCTTTTGTTCGGCTTCTGAATGATAAGCCGGACCTGGGATGTTCGCAGTTCACCAGCTTAAATACCATTCATCTGCAAGCACGCTGCCATTGAAATCACATCGTAACCTACATCAGGCTTGGTACACATTGCCTGCAACAAAAGTATTCCTCCGTCTGTGTCTCGAATGCTTGTCTGGTGACACAGGGCGGCTTGTTGACGAAGCTTGTGTGGGAGTTACAGTGAGTAGCCTCTCTTTGCATCCCATTTCCGAGGCTTGCCGGCCCCTCGAATATACAATGCTTGGGGATTATGTCGCTATCCATGCACTTCGTCGCTGGTGATCAGTCAATTATTTTCAGCAGTGTTTGAAATCTTATAAAACTATCCGCAGAGCATAGAGATGCAGAGCATCTTTGCCCATGACTGACTGGTCATTGAAACAGCGCGAAACCAGTCGAGGATGACCTGCATTGTCCCTCTACTGCTTCGACGAGCTTCTTTGCTCCCCGCATACACGAATCGCAACCTTCATCTTCCCACTACCAACGCTGATGACCAGCACCCTAACTCCCGTCCGATACAGCATGCCCAACATCAGTATGACTGCTTGTGTACATCTGCCTGCGCTCGAGGTCGTACGCCTTTAGCAACAGGAGAAAGACGTCGGCGCTCGTTTGTGCGACGAGTCCCCTTCGGCCATTTGTGTCGAGCTTCCAGCAAAAAGCTGGAAAATGGAGTGCTACGAGTTGTTCAATTTTTCCACGTGATACTCCCAGCAACCTAATCACGCAGCTGCCCAGCCACTTCTGTGCAATTGCAGTGCGCAAGATGGGCATAGGGCACTGCCTTGACCATGAGTGCCATTGATTGGACCATTTGAACCCCAGAGACAGACGAGCACAATGACCGACAACTACTTCAGTTGATTGGCCACTACCCAGCTAGCAGCTACCGTTATTGTCGTCCCGGCTGTGAGTCACAGATGGGCGGATCCCTTGTATTACTTCTTACCAGCGATACCAGCTCACGAAACGGATGTGGCATGTCTCAGGGTTGGAGTGGAGAATGAACTCTCTTGTCAGAGGCGCTAGTCAACAAGAAAAAAGCAACGGAAAGACACTTGCCTGTCCCCCCGCCACGAGATGAAGCTTAAACTCCGCTCGGTGGAGACGGCATGCCAGCCCATGACAGCCATGCTGGAATGTAGCAGCTGTGAGGTAGTCAGCCCTCGCTCGTATGACAAGCCTTAGGCTTGATGCCATGATAGATGGCAGACTTGAGAATTATTGCCCAGATCACGCCTGCTAGCGCATTCTCAAGTCTGCCATCTATCTTGACGTCAAGCCTAAGCCCTCGGCAAACAGAGGTCTGCCACCCCGGAGCGGGCGCAAAGGAGTCTCCTAGCAAGCCTGCCACAGCCGCCTACCCATTCCTATCAGCATGCCTAACCTACAATCTCCGCTGGGCTACACCTGAGCCCCTGTAGCAGCCCGCACAGGCATCGTTCCAGGCTCCTTGCCGCAATCTTGTCGCAAGTTCCAGCGGCAGCATCGTTGCCTCCTACGATGGCAATATGCTCAATCCCCAACTACAAGCTCAACTGCACACTTCACTGGGCCGTAGCCGATCTCTTGGCTAATCCATAATGTCAAGGACCATCTCCTTGCTGCCAAGATAGCACATTCTAAAAACACTATAGAGTCTGTCCTGCTTTGAGGTTGGCAGGCTTGGGGCACCGTACGCCTAGAGACCCTCTAAATCCAAGCCTAGCGACGCCCCTACGGAAAGCATGACACGACCGCTGTTGATGGCCGAATGGCACCTTCGCAGCACCCACCCACCCACAGATCCCCTCTTAGAGCCATCCAGCGCCCATGTTAAGCGCTCGTCGCAAAATGTCTTGATAACCTCGGGTCCGTTCAGCAAAATTGCCATTTGATTTGAAGAGACGCACTCGTGGATTCATGTCTACAAAGTGATTTATTTACATACTCTGAGAAACGAGGCCGTCTCAGCATCCTAAGGTGCTGTTTTGTCCATCAGAGAATGAAGCACACGTGACTCGGGTCACTGGATATGGAACCAACCACTGAAACAGAGCATGGCTACTGTATCGAATGAGATGAGATGCTCCCGATCCATGAAGGCAGCGTAACGTGAATCACTTGAGTACTACCCTAACATCCACTGGCTTGCAGCGACGAGATCGTTAGCGGCTTAGATCTAGCAGACGACGAACTGAACTGAACTAGTGCAACCATCTGCTTTGTTTGCTGTGCCGTGCTATGCTATACCTTCCACCTCGTCGGAGGGCGAAGCTGCAGCACGACAAGGCAGGGGCCCATCGGATGAATGGACTTTGTCATGAGTCAGATCAGTCACGGTCGACGGCCAAGTTCTTGAGCCAGCTCTTGGCCGTGATGAGATGTCTTTTATAGAGAAGTCTGGATGGAGTCTGAAGTAATCAGCAGCCGAGCGCAGGATGAGTGAGTGAGTGTCCTGCGAACATGAAACGGAGCGAGCAAGCAATGTCTTCTCGGAGAAGAGTGCGAGTGATCACTGCAGTTGACAAAGGAGCATCGGTCCTCGGCTATCTGTCAGTCAGTCAATCAATCAATCAAGTCTCTTTGACTGTTCTTTACAGCCGTCTCGTCCTGTCATTCAATCTCAACACTGCGTCCACCACGCACGACCCAGCTTCCCAAGAAGCTTGTGCTGCTCGTCATTCATTTCGCTCTACTCTAGCCAACCAACATCTCACTCACTACCTCCTCCCTCGAAAGCCTCTGTAGTCCGACGCGTAGAGAACCCCGACAACACAACTCACAAGCCTCTATTCTTCCTACTGCTGCACCAGATCAGATCCGCTCCGCTCCGCAAGCCCCTTTCCTCAACCCTGACTCAGTGGACGACGAGTCAGTGAGTGCCAGACATGTAGTCCGATCAAGCACAAATCCGGCTCGATTCCCGTTCGTGGACGAGACGACGCCAGCAGCAACCCGTGTAGCACGTTGAGCAGATCCCGATTGCGACTGTTCAGTGTTCAGTGCCCCAAAGTATGATTCCGCACGCCAGCAGATGAGGGTCTGTTGCGTGTTCTGGCTGGGCTGCCGATACTGTGTCTCTATTGGTAGTAACGACGGCATGCCTGGCTTCTTTCTCTGGTGCTGACGTGTCGACATGCACGTTGTCAGTGTGTGCGGTGGCTGACAACCACGTCCCACGAGAGATGCATCAACGCAGCAACCAAACGTCCGCGCGTAATATCTACCCATACGCAACATCTCAGACGTCGCGGTACGTGTAAATAAGCGGGCCTAACCTGCCTATTGTCTTCAGCAGGACTACCACCCACGCCGAAACTCGCCGGACACTTCCAACCTACCGGTACAGGATCTCGAGATGTACTTCGTGTAGGATGGTGGTGTCTGGGTCATAATTTCGCGATGCTACAAGGCCGTGCCCCTTCCTTGATCTTTGAGAGACAAGATGGAGGGATGCTTGTAGGTACATTGTGTTTTGTTTGCCTCCTTTTCGATGCTGTGTCCTGCCATGCCCTTGGAGATGGGGGGCTAGGATCAAGCGTGATATCGAAGGGAGGTCATGAGATATGGTCGTTGACGACGAGGTCTGGTGAGGATGATTCAAGTCGATAACCTTCTTTGTGACTTGTTGTTGTCGACGAGGAGGTCTGATGTGATCGCTCGGCGTACTGCTGGTGCTAGTCGATGCCAGTCGAATAGGCAAGCACTATTTCTTGAGACCTAGGTGGTCTGATCAGCAGCTATTGTGAAGTGCCGGATCCTCTCCTGCGCTCGGCTTACTGCTGGTGCTAGTCGATACCAGTCGTGCAGGCAAGCACTTAAGATGTGTGTTTGTATGTCAGCAGCTGGTGTGAAGGGGCCGGTCCCCTCTCGATAAGTGTATGAGCTCTTGTCCACGACGAGGACCAAGAAGGCGGTGTTGCCCTCGTGTTGACAACATTCAGCACCTTCTTCCGTCCTGTATATGTATAGAGTCGCGTATGTGTGTGCGGCTCCATGCAGCAGACCACCTCGACAATGGACATGCTGCTGCCGTCGTGGACAAGGCTCATCGGTCGGTCGTTGTGGCGGCACGGCATAGCGGGATGGCCACTCGATGCTCAAAGAGCGATATAGTCGTCCTCGGCATGCCTCCCTTCTTGCCCAAGGAAGGAAGACTATGACGGGTCCTGTGTTCATGTTCCTGTGGTAGAGGACTACGCAGGCAGTGCCAGCTCCTGGGTGCGCTGCGGTCATCGTCGTTGAGACTCTACCGTCTTCTGACTGCGACTCCTCCATCACACGGATTCCTCGCAGCAGTCAGCTACCTTGTGTAGGTTGTATATCCTCCTCTTAATATGTGAGGTATGGGGGAGGTCGATGATGGTCCTTGCCCAAGGGATGCATCTCGACGAGGGTTGCGGTGATGTTGTTGATATATTATGTTGAAGTCAGACACAGCGACGACGACAATGTCAGTGTCAGTACCGAGTTGCACTGACGATGAGTTGAAGTGGGATTCTCTCAGCATTGCCGACGACAGCGATGTTGAGTGAGGTCAAGTACAGTCTGCGAGGAGTCGCCGTCGCTGATGAGGTGATGTTGTGATAATGGTGAAGATGCCGAAGTCTGAGCCAGTTCTGCTGTCGAGGTGAGGAAGATGTGAGCGTATCGTGATATCGGGTCGAGGTCTGCTCACTGCATGCAGTATCTTGCAGCCGATATCGACGAAAGACTCTAGCTCACAAGTTCCCTACGTGTCTTTCGAAGTTGTAAAACTCGTAGAGTGCAGCTCGTCGAACAACCACAGCCTCATCATCTTCAAGTTCTCCGACAACGGGCCGCATCCGCGCGTCGACCTCGGCCACCCACTGGTCGTAACGGAGACTGAGAGCCCAGATTTTATCAGCTGCAACTCTGCAGTCCTCCAGCATTGCCACCACCCGCACGTCGAACGCCGGATTTGTCCCCAACGCAGGCCCTGGCTTTCCTGCCTCCAGGGTCGATGTCGCCCTGTAAGTCCAAAAGTCTCCCCAGGTCCCCTCTGGCAGGAACCCGACAAATGACTTCGGCTGCTGAGATGGGGCTGGTGGATGGGTCCACCAGGCGTCAGCAGCAGGGACAGTGGCAGGCTGTGCGACCTGGGCAACCGGGCTCGCAAAGCCAAAGTCGTGCACCTGGGCTGGTGCAGCAACGAAGGGGGCAGCATTCTGCAGAGCTGCCGCCGCAGCCAGCCGGTCTATCTCAGCCGCAGCTGCTTTCGGCGGCACGAACACTTCGCGGCCACCTCGTTGCGGGCACGCGTCGATGTGCCTCTTGACGTTGTCTCTTCGGGTGCCGCGTGAGTTGTGGCAGTATGGGCAGTACCACAGCTCATCACCGACCTGGTCGCACAACCTCTGGTGTCGGCTGAGGTTCGACTGGTCGGTGTACTTCTTGGTGCACTTGCTGCAAGAGAGCAGCTCGGCACCGTGCTGCTTGCGGTTGTGAGCCTGCAAGTCTTTGGCGTTAATGGCGGCGAAGACGCAGCCGGCAACTTGGCACACGTGGGTGCGAGCTCGAACTGCCGGCATTGTGAGAGGCTTCTAAGCGGTTAGCTACACGCCCACGAGCTTGCATTGAAGTATACTTACTGTCGTTGAGGGTATGTGGAGTGAATGTTCACGGAGCTGGTGTGCTCTCTATCTTGTGTCGCTTGCTTCAGCTCGTTCTCAAGTTGAAGACAACTTGAATGAGCTGAGTATAGGCACAGAGACTGTGAACATGGAAGAGCAGGACGAGCACACACGGCGCAGCTTTTTGTAGTGAGCCTCTGTGCAGTATTTTGGTACCATAGCGAGCACCTGTCCCAGGACCTGTCTATACGACTGAGACTGAGGCAATCCACCAGGAAGTCTATGGTTATCAGCGAAGAACTCACGTCCCCAGAACCATCGGTTGCTCAAAACGGTCTGCTCAAGCTGACCACACCAGAAACGTGCACCAACCAGCCTCTGTAGCCAGAGCGACTTGTACCAGGCGCCATGGATGACAAGCAATACGCAGACCTTAACAGCTCGTGAGTCACCTCGACGACAAAGTTCGGGACTGGATGAGCTCGTTCTGTACTGTCTCAGCTGTCAAAAGCCTGTGATTACTACTCCTGCTAAGATAAAAGGGTGTTACCGCAGCATCGTGGATTTCGAGAAAGGAGCAGGGTGTGGCAGCCCAGCTGCCTCCGTCGAGCACAGCATGGTCAATTTTCGATGAAGCATGTTCTCCCTACGGTCTGTTCTATTCAAGTTCGCAGTGGCACCTCCTCTGCCTCGCAGCATGCTTGTATTGCATTGGAGCTATGTACTGGATCGGACACAGAAGCTTTGGCCTTGAACTTGCCTGAACAGTCACTATGGTGGATCAAGCAGTATACGAACTGGTTTCCAAAATGCATACTCCACATTATACATCCACACCAAGGGTTGACCCAAAAGGGATGTCCATATCCTTGCACAACTACTGTCCACCACCTGTCGTGACTTTGAAAATCTGAGACTCATACGTGCACTTTGGACATACAAAGCCCGATATATTCCCAGACGTTCCGCATATCATGTTCCTCCAGTACAGCTTACCCTTCAGTCGGATTTGCACGCAGGACATCAGCAATCGTTATCGGAGTAGGCTGTTGCAACTTCGACGATTCCTCGAGCGCTCAGGATGTTCTGTCACAGCAGCGGTGCGCCAGCTGCAGAAAGCTACTGACAGGAACTGCATTCAATGGTACGCAAGATCGCACTAGATTAGGGGACCCACTCGACAAGATCGCACTAGACCAGTATAGTCCTTCCCCAGGTCCTCGGTCTCAAAGTCAAAGCTTATGTGGATACTGATTACATACGCAGAGCTCCGTGTGCCCATCCGAGACGTGAATTTTCGAGCACGGTGGACAGCGTGGCTTCAGAGAGGCTGTCAGAGTTTTCGAGGGCAAGTACCGCAAGGCTAGGCTAGAACTGGTCTGCTACCCGCTTCACCGTGCGGCGATGATTTCTGCGACTGCTGCAGAGTCATCGTGTCGTGCCGTTTTCGGATGCCTCATAGGAGCCCAGGCTAACACCTGCACGGTCTAGGGGATCAAGGAGTCACGGTGTTGTGCGTACGGCCGTTTGAATGCCGGGACTAGTACCTCCAGCAGAACATCTAGCTCTATGTGCAGGATCTCTCAGATTCGAGCTTTCCTGCCTTGTTAAGGGCGTTTATGACAGAACATGCCCTATCTGCTAGATACCTGGCGTCGCTGGCAACAACACAAGCACAATTTAGAATGCAATACTGGTCGACATGGCAGTATCAGCCTTCCTTACAGCATGGTCAAGACCTACTCGAGCAGGTGCGCGCCTCTGAGCGCGCCCAAGAAGAAAAAGAGGTCTTTTAGAGTAGGGGAGTAAGGGCGGAACACGTCGGCCAATAGGTTGAGAGCTTTGCTGTGGCAGCTATGCCATAGCTGCCACAGCAAAGCTCTAATATCATTGGTTGATGCGTTCCACACGCCCGACGCATGTGTGAAATCTGGCAAGGAATAGATTATTGACTAACTAGGTAGAAAGTGAAGTACAGTAATGCCGCTTTAAGTAGCGACTAATGCCAAGATTACACATGCACGGCCCCTCGCGCAATGCGGCCCTCTGCAACGCCACCAACACAAAAGGGGACCTGCGTCGCCTCGAAAGAAGTGCTAAATGCGGTCATGATGATGTCCCGGCTGTGTGCCTCCATGGAAAAATTTCACTCGTCTTACAGTGTCTAATGTTTACTGATTCACTAGATTACCATTTTCACCTCCCTGCACTAACGTAGCGGACAAAACTTTCTTGGAGCAACTCGAGTTCGGCACCGAGGACCTCTAACCTGAGGGTGTTCTACTACTAGAGCAGTACGAGGATAGCAATTAGCTGCTTAGAGTATGATAGCAGCTGTTCGCATATCAACATTGGGTGAATGTGACTTACTGGAGGCGAGTCAACAACAATTGAGCGGGATATAACCCTTGATTGCAGTCAATTTAACCTGTATGTCTACGATGAGACAGCGGGTGGAGCAGAAAGAGAAGATCCGAGAAAGTAAAGTCCCCGCTTTCTTCGTCTGTCGGATTCCAGACAAGATGCATTGGACGAGGACATCCAGCTAATGTACACCGTCAATGAACGAGACAGAGGGCGGAACTACGACGATAATGAGATCTGGCTATCTCACGACGCATACTGTTTGGACAGAATGAAGCAAAAAAACCATGAGACACGTGCGCCGACCATACACTTCGGATGGTGGAAGATGCCCGGAAGGCACAGCCCCATGAGGAAGTCAGAGGCAAGGGACACATGAGGAGCAGACCAGCCTGCACCTGCCAAGGACACGACTCCTTCTTCTCCAACCAAGAAGGCAAAGAAAGGCAACTCGCAGTTCTACATACCAGGGATTGAAGAGCCTAAATCAATTTAACGGCGAGATCGTTGCAAATGTTGCCTCTGTGTACTTTATTCGGATCCAAAGGGATTAGCAGACGACGACAAAGCTGAAATTAAGCATTCAACAAACATCGCTGCGAAAATCTCTTACAGACCCTAGCTCATGAAGTTGAGCATGAAGTACGAACACAAAAGCTAGGCCAAGGGCAAGGGCAAGGGCATAGGCACAGACAAGACTGGATCTATAAGTGGACCACCTCCGTTAGCTCGTCCGGGAAGATCAGGTGACAGAGCTGAGGCCCTGGCAAACATAGTGCCGAGATGATTGGGATCGGTGGATGGAGCACCAGGATGATTTGGTAACTGGTATCTCAGGACTTGATCGACAGAAACATCGACTTTAAAGTTCGTACTAGCCATACCGATGTTATGCTTAAGGATATTCAAGATTCCTACCTAGGGCCAGGCTATCAAGTGGGGAAGAATGAAGAATCTGGTGAGCTCTTGTATGAAAACCGCATCGCTATCACGCGCAATGGGCGAAATATTGATATGTTGCATAAATGCGGTATAGACGCGGATCGGTTTAGACCTTCACAATCATATCTTGACGAACAGGCCCCGTTCTTTGAAGAGGAGGACATATATCCACTCACCAGTAACTCATGGCACACCGAGAGGCAGAAGAGCAAGCTAGCCGCTTGTTAGGAGTCGAACGACATACAGACAGGCATTTCCATGGCGTCAGAGATGTGGGCAAAATAACTCGAACAAGCCGACGTGACACCGCTTGTGGACCGCAAGAAAAGCCTTGACCAGATATGCTTGAGGAGAAAACACCGTCGGTCTGAGCTGTTCTGCTCCCTGGTGGGTCGGCTATCAAGCTGTATGGTCGAACACCAAGGCTGAACTGGGTTCACCGACCCACACAGCGCTTGAGGAAGCTCGTAAGAAGTGGCATCTGTGCGGCAAGGTTGTGGTAAGGGAAGGGGCTGTCTGGGTCCCAGCATTGGCTATCGTCGAGGAATGAGCGATCAATGGGATGTTCTGGCGGAGCCTGAAGTGGTGTCATATACATCTGGCAAGAGATGGGACCAGTTGGCAGAGTGAGCTGGTCCTGAAGACTAACAGGACCAGGAAAGGAATGAGCGGCCGAAGACGGCTGTGGCAGCTCTTGTCCTTGGTGCCGCTCTGGACGGGTGCCTCCTTCGGAGCTCGAATGTGCATGTTGCATAGCCTGTTTCTACATCAACATTGTTCTCTCCTGACCGGAAGGTAGACGAGGTATACTTACACTATATGGAGCTCCAGAGTAATCTCTGAACTTGGAGCGAAGGTGCAAGTTCCCGCCAAGTGCGGTGGTTCCGCATGACTCGCAGGATTTGTAGTTATCTTTAGACAGCGATCGACCGCCAACTTGATCGTGAAGTCGTCTCTGTGACAAGTATAGTAAGAGAAAAGACGCTCTCGGTGCTCAATGCCGTGCTTCTGACACAAGTGCAGGATGTGGTAGCTCCTGTTCTTCACGGGGGGTCTTCCAGGACACATGTCGCAGGTATAGGTCGTGCGCCCCAACTCAACGGGAGGGGAGTTTAGGATGAGCTGTGCGGAAACCGAGAAATGATTTGGGGACGCTCGAAGGACGCGAGAAGTCTCTTAAAGCGAAGAACGACCCTTTCTAGAGATGAGTAGAACAGAAGTCAGTCTTCGGACTATACTGGTATACTGCCATATCTTGGGGTGGCATACAGAACGTCTCCTGACGATTGGTTCGGACACCATCTGACAGTGCAGAACGAGGACAGCCAATTTTCTTCATACTCTTTCGCGTCAGGGGCATACTCTGGTTGCCTTGCAGGTCTTCCCGCATCTGTCTGGTGTCGCTGGGAGGGAAGAGGCTTCGACTATCCGCCACACCAGTTCCGAGTTTAGTCTGAGTTCAGGGGCAGTACGAGGACAGTCTTTGGTAAGATCGTGAACAGCTTTGACTTACAAGTGCCAGAGGAGGAAAAACGTCAGACCATGGCTGAAGCATATCAGATCTCCTAGGCAGGAAGACAGCAACTCGAATGTAGTGGTGCCACATCGCCTAACGTGCAGTGAAACCGTACCGGACGATGATTCTGCTCCAGACACAAATTTCTGTCGCCAGGCTCGATAGTGGGAGCAGCTTGAAATTATGACATAGGAAACACAGCTGATGAGACCATGATCCTGCCAAAGCAGACTGTTAGCGCAGGGCTGACACTCTACAGCTCATCGCAGGAGCGAGGGGTAGAGACAGAGCAAGCAAAAAACAAGAGCTTGCCAAAGCGCAGGCAGCCTTCGAGTGCTGATTTAACATGGTAGTAGATCCAAAAACACGTGAACATGTAGCTACGAAGGGTCCATGCGAGCTTTGAGCTCTGCCAATTGTACATCGGAAATGATCAGCTGATCAGGTCGATCAGAATCGCCCTTCAAGTAATAACACCTTCTCCTCTTACGGGCATTTGTCGTGTATACTATTCGAAGAGTACAGACTGAGAAAGATAACCACTAGCAAAGCTTCTCGTGCACGGAAGAAGGAACGACTTATGGCAGCAGGTCGTTCTTGTGTCTTGAAAGCTGAATAGTACATGATATGTCAAGACGTGCAACCCATTGTCGATGTGATACGAAGTCTGGAGGACCCCAAGTTGAGCTGGACAGCCTATCACGCAGACGGCTCTTCCTCGCTTTCCTCACTTGAGTGCGCGAGGCCGTGAGCTGCAAGAGTCTTGAATTCGTGGTTGAGCTCCTCGGCACAGATCTTCCAATCTATCCTACGTACCCTTTCGCTTACGGGTTTCCTCTTTGGCGCATGAAGACAAATACTACGGGTATGATGCTATGTTGTCGAAGATTAAGGATTGACTTTGCGGTGGTATGTGGTCTTGCCTTAGGTCTGGCAGTCTTGACCATACACGAAACCCACAAAGGTTAGTGTCAGCGTTTTTCGGCCATTTCCCCGCTAGCCTTTCCCCTACAGCTCTACACCCTTCGACTTCGGAACCAAGACTCTCTTCTTAATCTACGGTCATCATCCGCTGAACTAACAAGCAGAGCAAAGGAGATCCGAAAGGTTAGGGACCATACGCAACTACGAGCAAAACGACATTATGTCTGTCAATGAATATGAAAACGCGCATCTGCTATTCAGGAACTGCACTAGAACAATCGTCTACAGGTACTCGCTCGAAGCAATGATACATGTCAATGGGGGCATCTAATCATTCTGACCAAGTCACAAGTTTCGTGAATTACGGCAGCCATGAGGGCTTTGGGGCTCAAGCTCAAGTACGCAAGCTTGCTAGCCCTGTGGTATCTTTTCGTGTGTTTAGATCTCACAGATCTCACTCCGTCAAGATTTGCCTCAGCTCAGTGACTCTTGTACCATAATCTAATTCTAACTAACAGATCTCTGAGCGTCGATATAGTTGCAACGCAGTAGTGATCATGTAGAACGAATGATTGAGATGTATCAATTTCTGTGTCTTCTCTATCCTATCTCTCAGTAGACAGTCGATAAGTACCGCTAAGCCTGCAGACCAGCCCGTGGTGGTAGCAAGGAGTCAACACAGGTGAATTGCGATCTTATAGCTACAGCCGTATGTAACTAGCCTGCATCATTTCTTCCCCCAGGAGTTCTTCCCAAGAAGCTTCGAATCAATACTATGCTCGAATTTCTTGGCTGCCGATCGCTAACACCACTTGTTTTCGTGAGTCGCTGGACTCCATCAAAATAGGGCGGACTGGACTGCGTCGCATCACACTGGCTACTGAGGATTTATCGACACCGACCAGGAATCAGGTGCAGGCTGATGCTCGTCTGCATACTCCCAAGGCGGTACATCTAATCAAGCTTCATTGGACTCGCGCTACCACCCGGCTCTGCGATGGCACGTTCCGCTCGATGGTGTGGTGACGTTAAGCACAATTCTTGATGGGTTTGGAGGCGCTAGTGAAGTGTGGAGGGTATGGAGCATTGCAGTGGAACTTCTGGTTCCGATGGATCTGAGCTGCACCAGCCACAGGAAAGGAGAAACGCTGCGCTCATGGCTCGTTGAGCTCGCCGTGGAATCACGTGAGCAAGGTGTCAGCCACGTAACGCCAAGAACGGCTAGATCTTGGCTGTTGGGGCGATGCAACGACTACCGCGGCATATCTTGATATTCTGAGGTCCTCTCGCTCATCTCTCTTGCCTTGAGTGACATAGGGCGCGAACACGAAGATAAGTCTACGCGACAAAATGGGCAATATCTGCTCGAAATCAGCAAATAAAGACGACAACTTCTCATCACCCGGGAGGCCGCTCGGCGCAAACTCCGATGCTCCACAGCCCGCTCGAGCACCCGTACCACAGCAGAAGCTCACTTCGAGCACCCCGGGTCGTACTTTAGGGTCAGCTGGCGGTAATGGACGAAGCAGTCCGGATGACGCGAGAAGCGCAGCTGCACGAGCTGCTGAGGTACGTTGACCATAGACCGGCAGGCTTTGGCAGCACGTCTGATGAGATTTGTAGGAACGAGCAGCAGCGAAGAACAAACCAGGCGGAAAGCTCTCGACAAGTCTAGCTGCGCAGAAGAAGCAGACGCAGAACCAGACGCTGAATGCTGGGTCGGAACAGGAAAGACAGGCGCGGACGGCGGATGCCAATGCGGAGACGCGGAATTGGAACTGATTTTGCAGATGATTCTTGTTCAACCACGTGCATCTACTCACGAGCTTGTCTTCAACATGTAAATCGGAGTGAATCGATGTGGTAGCGCTACCTGACTTATGCCGAGAGCTGGAGGTTGAAGATCGGCAGGATCTTCACCGCACTCGAAGGAGACTGCTCTCATCCGACTTTCGTGGATTGCTCAGTCCGGCGCTACTCCTCAGATCACCCACTGGAGACACTTACCTCTCTTGTTCGCACGCTGGGACGCTTCGTAGATTAGCACCTTCGAATGAGCACGTCGATATCATGGACACTATTGGTACAATGACTAGGGGAGAGCAAGCAGCGCCAGAACATCTCGGGTCATGTGTCGGAAAGCCACTCAAACGCATGGCTAGATGACGAAGTGAGACTACCGACAGACTGCAGTGAATCTTCTCGTTAGAAGCACTTGAAGTGGATAAACTTCTTAACATGTTGGTACTATGAACCTGGCGCTTACGAGTGATCGAGATCTCGCTGAGCTAAGCGCAATCTGATAGCACTAGTTTTCAGAGCAAAGTCTCTTGCTGAAGGACCGTAGTAGAACTTCGATAGAGTATCCGAGCCACCAAGAGCGTCAGGCCCAGCAGCACTCACCGAGAACCTTGAAGAGCAGGAACGCCAAAGTCAGGTTCCCACGATTGCTTGTTCTTGCAGTAAATCTCAGCCGCGGCCTTCGGAATAGTATCAAACAGACCCATTTTGACGATAGTCTTGCCCGCATATTTCGGAGTGATCGAAGTCAAAGGACTGTGGAAGCACAAGTCAGCAAGCTACTCCGGTCGCAACGGAGGTAACAGTAACGCCAACTCCACTTCTTCGCATCACGCTCGTCTTCGTCCTTCTGCAAGTAGTACTATAGTACCATCGACGTGGAAGCATTCAACCAGAGCACTTACCATCCACAATTACTGCAAAACTGCCGATCCAATGGCGTCCCACTATCCGTCAAGGTGTCCTTCCACGTCTTCTGGTACCCGTTCGGATCGTCGATCTTGACTTTATCCTCGTCGGCGACGACGACGTAGGTGCCTGAAGCCCCTGATTGACGTTTGCATGTTGTGCAGTGGCAATAGACACTTGACAAGGGATTCGAGCCGGCCGGTGGGTCTTCGATGGTGATCGTGATCGCTTTGCAGTTGCAGTGTCCTGTGAGGGGCATTTTGGTGAACGGCCTGCGAGGATCGCGCGCGTGATAGTAGCGTATATTTTTCGAGCACGAACAAGATGTACGAAAGCGTTTTTAGACAAGAAGTGTCGTCTACTGTTGCTATGTAGGAGAGTTAGATGTGGCTTTACGGCAAATGCGTTAACTCGTTCCTCAGACGCTCCTCGCAGAGGGGAGGCAGGTCTGATGATGTGAGATAAGCAAGTTGCTGACATGATATGGGTTCCCTGGTCATCGATCGGCGAACTTTGCGCTCCACAAGGAGCTGTTCGGCATGAAAACTGAAGGGGACCGAGGTCGAGAGGACCACAAGGCCTTCTCGAACTGCATCAGGAGCACTGAATGCCTCGTCGTAGGTTTGCTGATTGACGGGAAAATGGTTCATGCAGGTTGGAGCAGTAGCAACCGAGGTGAGTGGGACGACTTCAACACTAACCCATATGAGAACAGCCTGAGTGCATAGTAGAAGGGGGGCTTCTGTCAAGAGTTCTGGTTCGAAGTTTCAATTCGAGATCTCGAAAGAGCGGTTCGAAGATGAATTGGAATCCTTGTGAAGGTATCATAATTCATGGTTCTCGCACTTCGCAGGTATATCACCACTGTGGGACTATCCTTCTACGTCTATTCGTCATATCATCTGGCAGAGCATCGGTCTACATGCAATGTGAGGCGCTTTCTCCGCCTGCGCCATAACGCCATCTGGTACGCAGTACATTCGACCGGGCGTGATCGTAACCCAATGTGTATTCTATGCTCTTTTGACCAAGTCTACACCTGCCTCCTTCTTGGCTTCACCATATTTCTTCAGTCTGATAGCTTGCACCTTGATGAAGCCACCAGTCTCGCTGGGCTCGAATGAGCCAATTTCATCCATGGAACTTTCGCTCATATCGTATAGCTTGCTTGTCTTCGAGCTTCGGCCGATGACGAAGCAGTTGCCCTTGTACAGTCTCAGTCTAACTGTGCCGTTGATAGTCTTCTGCGACTCGATGATGCTGGCTTCCAGAAACTCACGTTCAGGTGAGTAGTAGAGACCATTGTAGAGGATGCGAGAGTATCCAATGGTGACAAACTGGTCTCGAAGGGCTCGGATTTCACGGTCCAGCGTAAGACCCTCGAGGTCGATGTGTGCATTTCGAAGGATAGTCAAGCCGGGTGTTTCGTAACAGCCTCGAGACTTCAAACCAATGAATCTGTTCTCGACGATGTCGATTCGGCCAACACCGTGTTTTCTGGCTAAAGCGTTTGCTGCAAGAAAGAGTTTTGTGGGATCTGTTGCGTTCTGAGATTTTGAGCTGATCTTCACAGGAATGCCCTTTTCAAAGTCGATGGTCACGTCCTCTGGCTCATCTGGTGCGCTTGTTAATGGGTCGGCGGTCAGCTTCCACATGTCAGCTGGTGCTTCGGTGTCTGGATCTTCGAGGATGCCAGCTTCGTAAGAGCAGTGTGCGAGGTTCTCATCCATGGACCATGGCTTAGACTTGGTGGATGTGACTGGGATGCCTTTCTTTGCTGCATAGTCAAGGAGAGCATCGCGGCCTGGAAATGTCTCGTAAAACTCGGGAATTCGCCATGGAGCGATGACTTGAATGGTGGGCTGGAGAGCATAGAACGCCAGCTCAAATCGGACCTGGTCATTGCCTTTTCCAGTGCAGCCATGTGATATGAATTGACATCCCTCTTTTTGTGCAACCGCTATCTGTGCGCGGGCGATGACTGGTCGGGCGAGGGAGGTACCAAGGAGGTAGACGTTCTCGTATATTGCGTTACACTGTATGGCTGGGAAGCAGAGATCTTTCACGAATTCATCTATTACGTTCTCGACGTAACATTCCTTCGCACCGATCTTGAGAGCTTTGGCTTTGGCCGCCTCGAAGTCCTCCTCTTGGCCGATGTTTGCCATGAAGCAGATGACATCGTAGCCTTTCTCAATCAACCATGCGAGAATGCAGGATGTGTCAAGGCCACCAGAGTAGGCGAGACATACTCGTTGCTTGTCAGGCATGTTTGGAGAGCGGTGAGGTGGGGAAGGAAAAGATCTGCTGCTATAGGAGAGTAGATGAAAACGGGCGAAGGAAGAGCTTATGGTTAACTCTAGCCAGCTCAGAGCGATATAAAGTCTGGTCTACGCGTAGCAGTGCTGCAGAGCGCACGAAAAACTTCATGCAAATACTGCTATAGCTTGAGTCGGTGACTGTTCCAGCATCGCGACTGCTTCCAGAAAAACTTTTGGAGCCCGCCAATCTCTTATCGGCTTATCAGAGCAATCCAATTGGCCAGAGGAGCGTGAGGTAAGAGCTTATCACGTCGTTCCCGAAAGCATTCTGATGCATACGACGTACGCAAATTTTCGACCGTGAGTACGAGACTACCTGATCTCTTTCGGACGGGATCAGCGAGGACTGGCATCGAATAAGGAGAGACCTGTGAGAAATTGATGGTTTTGCGCGGCTCAGCTTGTTGATCGATTTGGTTTAGCAGCTCAGATCTACGTCGTACCTGGCACACGTGCTCACAGAATACAAGTATGTTCTGGCCCTGCTCTGGACCGAAACATACAGGACCGACCTCATGCATCAGCCTTTGATGGGTCGTTCTTCTCACCTTCCAGCCACGCGCCGAACTCGTCGAGCCTTCCTTCTTCTTGCTCGTCATCGTTCAGATCAGCTTGCTTGGGATTGGAGCGTTTGAACTTCTCCTTCCCTGTTGCGATGAAGGCTTCAAGCTGCCGCTCGTCGAACCACCTCCCGTTCATCAGCCTTACGCAGGCTTCCGCAGCGGTGGCATTCTGAAATCTGACACTGGCGACACCTTCGTCCTCCTTGTCGAATAGCTGCACATTCGTCACTGGACCGAGCTTCTCACATTCTTCTCTGATGTCCTCCTTGATCTCCAGCATGACCGCGGCATCCTCCTCAAGCTCTTCCAGTGTAAACATGTGTTTCAGGATAACAACCTTGTCCCATCTAGAGCTTGTATCTGTCACGGCTTGTGGATCATCATCGTCCCAGTCGGCCAGTTTGTAATTCATCTTCTGGGTCTTCTTGATGATTTTTTGTTTGTCTCTGTTATTCGATTTCTTCTTCTCTTCAGGAACATCCGTCTGCTTCTTGTAAGAGTAATCTGCAACCTGGACTCGCATCCTCCCGTCGGGGCCTCGCTCGCCCGGCCGGAAGTCGGAGTCGTCCAGCATCTGGACAGCCAAAGGAACAGACTCTGGACGGAAGTACACAACCAGGACATCGCCTTTGAATTGACCCTGGTTGTCCTCGTACATCTTGATGCGTGGTCGGCCAGAGTCGATCTCTTCTGCAATCATGCCGCATCTGGAAAAGACTTGCTTGACCTCATCTTCGTCTGTATCGAGCGGTATTGAAGTGGCGTAGACAGCGGTATTGACTCGTTGCTTCTTCGGTTGCTGCTCAGAATCGTCGGCTTTCTTCTTTCGTTTCTTTCTTTGCTGTGCGATGTCCTCGTTGTCATCCACACCTTCGACCTTGTAGATCTGTTGCTGCTGTTCTAGGTCTGCTTGATCCAGCTGTATTATGGGGACGAGAGCTTCATGTCAGAATGGCGAAATGCTTGATGCGCAGAAAGATCTCAGCCCAGAGACCTGGCGAGTGGGCTTCGGGTTCGTGTACTTACCACAGCTACCCATCTTCTGAGGGCATCATCCCACTCGTATTCGCCTCCTTGTTCTGTCTCCAGGACATACTTGCTATCGAGCTTTGACCATGATATTCGTTCATCCTCTGCGAAGCTGCTTGGTTCTGTTGGAAAGTCGGTCTGCCCTGCGCCAGCTGGCGACTCGTGGGCGTCCGCCATGATCACTGTGTCGATGGATTACCACCCCGAGCAAGAGATGGCCCTTGTCGACTATTTGCAGCGCAAGGATCGTCACGTCAGGTGTTGGAAGTCTAGCGGACCAAGGCTCCAACTCACAAGGGTTGCAGATTTCCCGTTAGCGTGCCTCGGGAGCCTAAGATAGCCTGAAACGAGCATGGAAGCGCCCGAGCACACTGCATGGGACAAGCGTTGATCAACATCAACATACACATGATCTGGCAGCAGATGGATTGCCTCTATGCCCAGCTGACGTCTAACCTCATCGCTTGCGAACTTCACAGCCGTCTATACGATCATAGACAAAGTCGAAGACTCACTGCAAGCCCGTAGCTACAACAGATGCTCGAAGCGTGTCGCTAGGCTCTAGTCCTCCATGTCACAAGTCAACCATGGCTCTACCACTGCTACCAACCCCGAGGTGGCCGGCGTAGAGTCGAAGCAGACTCAAAACGGGAGTGAAGACCTCATTGATTTTGGGAGCGGTGAGGACGACAAACCGCAGCATGAAAAGTCCGGCGATGCGGAGGTTGAACACCTTGCTGAGGGCCTCGAGAATACCACGATCACAAATGGACGCGAGACGCTGTCCGCTGAAGGGCAAAGCAAAGCCCTCCCTGCTTCACCTCCGCCGCCTGATCCACCGGCCGAGTCCGAGAAACCATACCTCGACCCTACTCCCAAGACTCCCACTCTCTCAAGGCGACCATCTGCGCAGGATGCGAACCTGGAATACGACGAGAAGGATGGAGGCCTTCCCGAGCCATTGACACCTGTGCAGAAAGAGAAAGCCCCAGACGACGACAACGACTCTGCCGTCGAGATTCAGTCTATCATGGATCAGTTTGCGGACGACACACGAGCACCCACGAAAGAGGAGATAATGTCTCCTCGACAAGAACCCGAAGACCCCATGCAAGCTGCAGCCAGTGGCTTCCCACCAAGGAGGTCGAGTCTGGAGCCGCTGAGGTCTCGCAACATGGACGATATTGCCACTTCGCCAACATCTGGTCAAGTCGACAAGTTTGACTTTCCTGCCTCTCCTCCTCCTGTACCACCCAAGCCCGATTTGGCCTCCCTCAAGAGTCCGCCTGCATCGTTGAAAGACGTCTCCACCTCTCACATGCCCATGCCCGAGCCTGAACCAGAATTACCATTCGACTTCCATCGTTTCCTCGAGCAGTTGCGCCATAAATCTGCTGACCCCGTCGCCAGGTTTCTGAGGTCCTTCTTAACAGAGTTTGGAAAAAAGCAATGGTTGGTACACGAACAAGTCAAGCTGATTGGCGATTTCTTGGCCTTCATCACGAACAAGATGGCACTCTGTGATGTGTGGAGAGAGGTGTCAGATAACGAGTTCGACAACGCGAAAGAAGGCATGGAAAAGCTAGTTATGAATCGTCTCTACAGTCAAACCTTCTCACCTGCTATTCCTTCCCCACCCTCGGTCCGAAGGAGCACAAGCAGAGGCAAGAGAAAAGAGCTAGAAAAGGTGCTTGGTACAGGCCGTCGAGGACAGCATCAAGAGGATGTCGAACGCGACGATATCCTTGCCCAGAAGATCCGCATATACAGCTGGGTTCGCGAGGAACATCTCGACATCCCACCAGTCGGTGCTAACGGCGAGCGGTTCCTTCGACTGGCCCAGCAGGAGCTGGTCAAAATCAAGAATTATCGCGCTCCTAGGGACAAGATCATTTGCATCCTCAACTGCTGCAAAGTCATTTTTGGTTTGCTGAAGAACGCTCAGTCGTCTGACACTTCGGCCGATTCCTTCGTGCCATTGCTGATCTACGTCGTGCTCCAAGCAAACCCAGAACATCTCGTCTCAAATATCCAGTACATTCTTCGCTTTCGGAATTCGGACAAACTTTCAGGGGAGGCAGGGTACTACTTATCATCTCTTTCCGGCGCCATCCAGTTCATCGAAGGGCTGGACAGAACGACGCTGACAGTGAGCGACGAAGACTTTGAGAAGCACGTTGAAGCAGCGGTGTCAGCTATTGCAGCTCAAAATCGAGAGACTGATGTCAGCTCGCCTGTCCAGCAAATATCGGAGAAATCAGCACTGGCCGAGCCAGAAGTCACCCCTCGCAACTCTCTGGAGGTCACGTCCTTAACACCGCGGAGAACCAACTCTAGATCAGGACCTTCAAATCGAGGAGGGGATGGGCCTTCAGATGACGCGGTTGGTGGTCTGCTTAGGACAATTCAGAGGCCACTATCAAGCATAGGTCGCTTCCTCTCGGACACGGATACCCGCCAGGATCAAGGGACTGGCAGTCCAGCACCTGTACGCAAGTTGAGCCCGTCAGTGTTCCAGCCACCGAGCGCAGAGTCAGAAAGCGCAAGTCAGGCACCCCACGTGGAGAAACGCCAAGTCCAGCAATACGATGCACAAGAAGCCGCTGCGCGACAAGCTAGTGCTGAAGCTGCTGAGGCACGTAGGATACAGCGTGCTGAACATCGTACTGTTGTTGATACCTTATGCGGCATGTTCCCAAACCTCGACCGCGAGGTGATAGACGATGTGGTCAGACAAAAACAAGGCAGAGTTGGTTTAGCGGTTGATGCTTGTTTAGCATTGACCGCAGGCGGGTGACATATTGGGTGCATTTTCGAGGACGCCATCTGCAGATACGAACCAGTAATGATAATGCTGACAATGATCCGTCATGATCCTTCCAGGAAGGCGCGCTCATGCAGGAGTGCAGTTGGCCATCTCGACTTCCCCAAAACCACTCGACCGGGTCCTAAGTGCGTGCCCAACCTGTCTCGAGACGTGGACCCCTCTCAAAGAGCGGACCTTAAGTAGCCTTCGATGCTTGCTAGAACGGTCTAGGCTCTCGTTACTAGGATCTCCCGATCCTTGCACCTGGAGCGGATTTTCCTACTTGGTAATCTCGGGGACTGACAAGCTAGCTTGCACCAACATAGATTTAGCTCTGTACCAACGTTATGCTAGCGTTGAGGCTCACACAAAGGCACGAGCTACCCCAGCTTTACGACCCCGCGCCATATGAATTCCGCTGCTTGACCGACCTCGGAAACGCCAGCGATAAATTATACAGCTAAGTTGGAGTGGCGTTCTCAGTATGCGGACAGCACGTTACCATATGCTCTGCCGGCCTTGGTCAATACCTGAGAACTCAGCACTATAAGATACCTTTGCATTTCCTGCTTGGCGAGGACTTTCACCCACTCGATCACCTCCTAGGAGTAAACAAGCCGTCAACATGGGTTACATTCCTAACATCTTCAACTTCTGGGTCGTCATCTACGTTGCCATCGGTGCCACCTCTTGCTCCTACGGGCTCGCTATCATCGGATCTACCGTTGGGCAGCCATCCTTCTATGCCTCGCTGGGGCTCGAGGCCGACCCAACTGCCCCTGGATATGCTCGCACTGCTAATCTGATCGGCGCCTTCAATGGTATTTGCCGAAAATCGATCACGCCGGACCCAGCTGACTCGTTTCTAGGTGTGAATGCAGCTGGCGCCTTAGTCGGTAGTCTAGCCAATGCCTATCTTGCCGACAAGTTCTCTCGCAAGTACACGATCCAGATTGGCGCTGCGACATTGATTGTTGGCGCCGCACTCTGTGCTGCTTCGATCAATGTTGCGATGTTTATAGTGGCACGTATCATCGCTGGGTTCGGCATTGGTAAGTTTGCATGAACAACCAGTCGTGGCTTGGCCATGTAATGAGCCTAGCCACGTATCAAACGAGGAGACACATTTACATGTGTCTTGCTTCGATAGTTGTGGAGCTCCCTTGCACTTCTTCCCTCAACTGTAGTCTTGGCTGTGCAAACTTACTAATTATCGTCCCACAGGCATTTTGACTTGTGTCATCCCGATGTATCAATCAGAGGTTTCAACCCCAGAAACGCGTGGATTCATGGTGTCTATGACTGGTGTCTGCTTCGCTATCGGCTACATGCTATCCTCGTGGATTGGATATGGAGGTATGCACACATTACTGGCTTCGAAACTCCTTCCCCTCTAACAAGTCTCTCAGTCTACTTCATCTCTGCAGGCGGTTCCGACTCAAGCTTCCCATGGCGCTTCCCTATCGCATTCCAGGCCGCGCCAGCTCTGCTGCTACTAGCTGGCTCCAAGATGCTGCCTTTCTCACCTCGATGGCTTATGCAAAACGCAAGATACGACGAAGCTCATAGCGTCCTCAAGCGCCTGCACACTCGGAAGGGCGAAGAGATGCATGAGCAAGCCGAAAAGGAGTTCTACCAACTCAAACGACAAGTCGAATACGACCGCGAAATTTCAGCAACCACCTCAGCCTTCGAAGTCTTCAAAACTCCCTCCAACCGCAAACGATGCATGATCGCCTGCATCATGATGTTCTTCAACATGTTCACCGGCGTCCTCCTCATCGCCAATTATGCAGTCATAATGTTTACCAACCTCGGCCTTAGCGGCTCAATGCCCCTGCTCCTCCTCGCCATCTGGGTCTCAATCTCCCTCTTCGGCAACATCTTCACAGCCCTGTACATCGACAGGTGGGGCCGCCGCGTCTTCATGCTCACCGGCATCGCTGGTATCTTCGTTTCCCTCCTCTGCGAGACCATCCTCCAAGCATTATTCAACGGCACGGATAACAAGGCCGGTCAACGCGCAGCCATCTTCTTCATCTACCTCTTCATCTGTTTTTGGAGCTCCTGTCAAGATGCTAGTCAGTTCCTCTACCTCTCTGAGATCTTCCCAACGCAAATCAGAGGACAGGGCACCGCGGTGGGCATGTGTGCGTGGTACGGAGCCCAAATCATCATTCTGGTTGCGGGGCCAATCGCATTAACTGAGATTGGCTGGAAGTTCCTCCTTGTCATGCTCGTTCCGACGGGTATATACTGGTTCTTGATCTATTTCCTGTTTCCCGAGACGAGGCAGAAGAGCTTGGAGGATATCAATGAGGCTTTTGGTGAGGTCACGATTGTGCATTATGCGGGGGCCTCGGCTGCTGAGGAGCAGGAGTATCATAAGGCGCTGGAGGCGGAGATGCATGTTGAGAATGTGAGAGCAGAGCCGAAGGTCTGATGTGTGGTATGGGCAGAAGGTTCCTGGTGCGGTGTGCTTTCGATAGTATATCCCTTCGGACACTGAGAGGTTGCATTGCTGCCTAAGGCATTTCATATCCCTGAACCCCTACAAAATTTATATGACTATATAGGGAAGGTTAAGCGATTGCAACATTTTTGGAGCGGAGGGATAGCTGTAGCATCGCGGGTTCGTATAGGAGAAATTTACTCGAGACATGGCATTCACTAGAAGAGATTCACTAGAAGAAAGTTGTGAGCAAGAATCTATATGACCATTACCTCCTCCAATCAGCACTTGCTCATCGTCCTTGGGAACTCAGACATGTCCCTTGTTGCACTACGAGGTTTTGGGAACGCCGAGGCTAGCCTGTCGGGTTGCCCACCTTGTCTGCGGAGAGGACTGCGCTGCACGGCCGCGTAGCGACACCAGCAATCTGAACCATCGATGATCGATCGCCATTTCCGTGACTGCAACATTGCACAGAGCCCGGAACAGGGGCAGTATCGGGGCTTTGGAGTAGGGACTGCACTGGTGTGTGAACTCGGCCACTCCATCCTTGAGTCTCCGTGAAGAACAGACATCTCCCGCCAGAAGCACGAATGCTAGTCGGCCGCCCTCGTAGACAGGCAGGACTCGACTCCCAAGTCCTGTCACACATAGATGGCCTTGCCACTGTGCGGTTCGGATATAGTGAAGATTACCTCGCAGTTGTTTCGTTCCCTTTTGGCGCGCAAGATGTCGCTTTGCCACCGGTGGTTCATTTCTCCCGCGGAGAGCTGACTGTATTAGCCGATAACGAGTTTGCTCGATGCCCGTGAGTTGGGTCCAATTAGACCTTCCTTGTCAGTCTTCGCCAATCAATGTAAAGAGATTTGCAGATCCCAATATTCAGGCTGGCGATTGAATGAGTATCTTGTGGGTGAGAATAGGGACGCGCCACCATCCTTCTGCTGTATGACGGACGGACGGACCTTACCACAATGTAGCATTCAGTCAGGCTGAACTTTTCTTCGCCAATCCATGCCCTCACGAAGCTCCCCTTGCTCATACCAGGTTTGCTGATCGGGTTCATGGTAGAGATCAGGTGGAACAAGGTAAGAATAGCGTTGGCCGTCATAGTCGGTCATGCCAAGGCGACGGTCGTGAGCTGCTAGCACGGACATCAGGTATACCGACTTTGATGACTGGTCACAAAGTCGGCCTAGAATATTCTTGTAAAGTGTGTGGAAAACTTCTGCGGTCCCGTGAGCAGGGTCCTCCTCGACGGCGTCAAGTAGACTGGCCGTTTCAGCAACAGAGAGGCAACGAACATCAACCGAGCTATCGTCAAGAGAGAGAAACGGTTGATCAGGGTGACTTAAATATGTGATCTTAGCATGCTGTGAGAGCTTTGGTGGTGATTCGAGGTCTTGCTGGTCGCTGGTCGTACAGACCGGTTTACGAAGCAAGGCGAGCTTTGCTGCGCAGTAACTACCAAACTCATTAACCTCAGCTTTGATAAGGATGTACTTGTCATAAGCCATAGATATCCCAAAATCTACTTCCACATCACTCGAGGACCCTCCAACAACAAAAGTCATTGAAACTCCAGGCATTGACTCCGATCGTGTTAAGGCAGCAACTAACGCGTCCAGCTCTCGTGTATCGGGTAGTGTCCATAGGGACGTGCGAGAGTGTGCCAGGCGAAACATCGAAAGCCAGCATTCCATTATCGGCGACCTCGCCATGAGGGCCTTGTAGCCTGGATCCACCTCGATCACGTGCGGGACGAGAAGATTTGCTTCATTCCTGATAAGCCAGTTCATCAGCTTCAGGTGTGCGTTTACTTTGATGGACTGAATGGTTGACTGTGTGCCTAGTCCTCTGGCTGCACAGATAACGAGATACCCTTTGTAATAGGAGCTCACGCGGCCAGGAGTGTCTTGAAGAGCATCGAAGATAATCTGATAGCCACCGAAAAATGCGGCAAGACCGAGGAAATCTGGACAATCTGGTTGATATTCGCCAGTAACATCCATATACTCTGGATGGTAAAAGCCATGTGTACAGGAGAACCCGGCCTGTACAGATCTTGGCTGGGTAAAAAGCTTTACCCATGGGCGGAAGAGTTGGGAAATTTTGGTGTCAGACGCGTTGAGGTCGTAGTATCTCTTCAATGCATCCCGTGTTCCCCAGCAACCACAGCCCAGCCGTCGAAGTACTGGAACGCTGGCACACATCCGTCGACGAGCCTCTTCGCGAGATGAAGCATCTATTCGAGCAATCTCGCCGTCCTCGGCAAAAATAAACTCTGCAGCTGAAAGGTGTATCAAAGCAATGACACTACCATGCATGTACTTGAAGAGCCCGGGCGTGGTGATTAGTGTCTCTCTGTCAAGAAACGTGCACTCGCTTCTCGAAGCACAGAAACATTGCGCCGTCCGGTTGGGACTGGCGTTAGTTGACAGTGCAGCACCCGTTCGTACAGCTTGGCCAGTCGCAACAATAAACGCAGGAGATGGGTGCCTCCAATCAGGTGGAGGTTGTTCTGGTTCGCAACTTCTAACACAAGTAAGGAGGCCGGCGGTACGTGAGTGTAGCTTTCTTTCCATGAGCAAGCAGGCAATCATAGTTTCTTGTAGGTATTCTTCAGTGAGCTTCTCGTGCCCAAGGAGGCGCTCCTGCAATTGCTTGTCCATTGCGACAGTGAACCTGAGCAAACTAATAGGCAGATGTTCAGCCATTGACAAGAACAGGGAAGCTTCACCACGGTATAAGAGCTGATCTTCTTGTGGCAATCGGGACCACATCTGATGGTATAGTTTCTGAATGCCTGACGGTAACTGTCGAAGCCGCCGTTCGAGAACAGTCATGCTGTCGCCATTTCTCAGGCCATTGACTAGGCTTTTGATAGCGAGACAGGCCCACAAGAATACACCTTCAGCTTTGTCTGCTACTTTGAGTGCCAACTTATGCAACGACTGTTCCTCAATGCCAACAATCCTGATCCTAGACAATGCTCTCGTCAATTGACCCAAAGCGAGTCTTACCACGTCGTGATTTGTGGCATCCTGCAATCGTAGCTTGGGATAACATTCTAAGAGCTCTTGAATATGAGGCTCCGGCCGACTCGATAGACACATCTTGACACCCTGGTCCCTCAGTTGCTCGATAACGACTGCAAATTCATCAACGTTGCCGTCTTTGGCGAACTCGTCGATGCCATCAACAAACATACAGCAAGGAATTGCCAAGCTGGTCATGATTCTAGTCGTTTCGAGCAAGAGATACTTCAGGTTCTTCGTGGACCAATCAAACAAAAACCTCGTGTTCTTAAGAACGTTGCGGAGTTTTCCATCCTGTTTGATTAAGTAAAGCCCAAGCTGCGAGTGCGCACAGTAGAGCTGATGAAGGAGCGTAGCCAGACAACCTTTGAGCGATCGCTGAAGTTCACTTCCAGACAACCAGAAGTAGTGTGTCAATATTGCCACGCTGGGCGCGCCAGGAGGTTGAGTAGACATCAAAAAACGCTGTGTCGTCTCATGAGTCGCCAGGAATTTCATCAAAGTACTCTTTCCAGAGCCAGGTTTCCCATATATCCAGTAGACCGGGTCTCTGCTGCGGAGCCACGAGATAAGGTTAGCTGATGCAGCTCGGATGGGCTCATCATACTGCTCAAAGGAGCTTGCAGGGTTCGGGAGGCCTTCGCTGAGCAACCATTCGAATGTTTCGGGATATGAGTCAGATATCTGATTGGCGCGCAGCCTCAGCTCGGGAAAGCTCAGCGATTCGAGTAGCTGATCTAGCCGTTGCTGCTCGGAATCTGTCTCGCGAGCAACGTAGTATCGGTCTCCGAAATGCACGTTGCCGCCATGGACGACATTGGCATAGTAGTCCCTCGGCTGCTGCCCAACGGCGGCTTGGTCCGCAACGGTGTTCACATCGTACCCGTCATGCAACAAATGTTGCTCAGCGTTCGCCTGACTTGGCACAGTGTATGATGGACGGGACGCAGACGGGTCAAAATCGTTCATCTTGTCCCCATTCGGAGAGAAATATGGACTGTGCGATATCGTAACGCTGTGTCCGAGCTTGAGGTCGCGTACAAGAGGTGTAAGGAGCCCAAACTGGACGTCTAATCCTTCAGGGGAACGACCTCATACGTCGTGAATTGTTGGGTGAAGCCGGAAAAGCGCGTGTCGACCAGCTCAGGGCATTATCATCAGGCGTCGACTTGTTATTAATGCTGCTGAAGGACGTAAGGCTGACAGCTGCGGGGTTGAGCTCGTTCCTGGACTCTGGTCTAGCGTTCATGTGATTGGCAGGGGATGTTGCGCGTGTGGCGCCGTTCTAATGATGCCACAAGAATCTTTCTCTGCCATTGATCGAATGTTAGAAGGGATTTGCATTGTACAGTGTCGTAGCCTTGCAATTGAAGACTGAACGCTATTCCCATAGAGAAAGAGTGTCATCCGCCGGTCGCGGTATAAGCAACGACGGATAAGCTACGGCCATTGTCTTAGTATGCTAGTAGTGCTGCACTAGAGGTAGCCGTGTGCAACCGTGGTCTTAGTGACGCTCGCCGCACTGGCACCTCAATGGCTCGCAACAGGATAGTTAGGACTACGCATCGTTCTATCGACAGCGACATTAAGTATCATTCAACACCAATCGCAATATGCCAGGCAAAAGTCCCATGGCAGCATCAACTGCAAAGATAATACGATCAATCTGCGCCCTCCCCCCATCCCTGCGCCAAACCATCCTCCTCCCACGAGCACAGCAAACTCCAAATCCATCAACACCACTCTCTCTCCCCATCCGCCGCCATGCATCGACCCAACAACCTCCGCGACCCAGCGTCCCCGCCAACCAAGAACCACTAATCCCCCCGCCAACACCCACATCCGGCCCCCTCCTCACGCGCCTGCCCAACCGCGCCCTCCCAGCCCTCAGCCCAGGCCTAACCCCCGCAACCAAAACCTGGCTCAAAACCCTCCCGCTCTTCATCCTCCTCTGCGCCCTCGGCAGCTTCACCATCTTCAACTACCAGAAATCCGGCTCCAGCACCGTCGCCTCCATCCTGTACGCGCTCCGCACGAGTCCCACGGTCCGCGACTTGCTGGGCGACGAGATCTACTTCAATAGCAAGGTGCCGTGGATCAGCGGCGAATTGAACCAGTTGCATGGACACATCGATATAAGCTTTTGGGTCAAGGGGACGAAGGGGAAGGGCTTGGTGAGGTTCGTGAGTGTGCGGAGGAGACGGGATGGGTATTTTGAGACGCTGGAGTGGAGTTTGACGACTGAGGAGGGGGCCGTTGTGCATTTGTTGGGCGCGAAGGGGGCGAGCGATCCGATGGGGAAGGGGCAGCAGTATATCCCGGGGCAGGAGGGTGGGGTTGAGTTGTGAGGGACTTTGGGTGTTGATGCAGAGGTTTCCGTGGAACTTGAGTCCGTAACGCGATCAGGCGGTCTGTAAAGGACGCAGGCCATTCTCACTATTTTGTATGGCGCTACTGCTGGACAAACTGTACCAAAAAGCCTTGAGACACACAGTGGTCTTGAAACGACCATGGCCCATGGCTAGCTTGTCATGCTTACGGTATCAGATCCATTACCATCGCGCTGTCTCAGTATACTATCTACTTCAATAACTTCAGCTGTAAACCAGGGACAGAATGAAAGCCACAACCACAACTCAAAAAGGCACAAAGTCCTCTTGCAGCGCCAGCTCACCCGTTGTCTCCCCACGCACGATTACCTCTACTCCCTTCGTCCACGTTTCATCCCTCAAGAGCCGTCTGCTAACCTTGCCATCCATCTGAGGCGCTGGGGCTGGAGCTGGCATCTTCGCCTTTATGCTCTCTTTCAACTTCACCTTAGCCACCTCCAACTTGCGCTCAAGGGTATCCTCCCTAGCTTGCTGCTTCACTATCTCGACCGCCTCCGGTATCTGTCCCCTCCAATGAATGCTGTGGCACTCATGCCCACTATCGCAATACCCCAGCTTGCTGAATTGCTCGCACACCGGCGAGAAAGTACTAATGTAATCATGGTGGGCATACGTGCAGGGAGTCGCGTAGCAGCAGCCCAGCATGTAATTGGCACAGGAGGGCGCAACGTGGAAGCTCCAAATGTGGCTCAAGCGGCATCTGGCGGAGCTCAGTCCGGCACAGAGCTCTCCTCGTAGCACTGAAGGGCAGACAGCAGTCTTCTCGGGGTCGTGTATGCGCGGGCAGATGGCTGTGCAAGTACCTAAAGTTCGTCAGTGGGCGTTCGGGTTACGAGCAAACCTGGATGATAGGTTGATATATGGTACCGGTCGTGCAGAACTTTGGACACAGCTCATTGACAGGGGTGACCGGAGTCGGCAGTCTTTGGAATGGCGTGAACGTCCTAGGGTTCACAGGCGGATTTGAGTTAGTGGTATTGTTAGTTTCCTCCTCTTGGATCTCTCCCTCCTCCAACTCAGGCTGATTCGTTTTCTTCCTCTTTGCCGTGTGGGTCTGGTATTGTTTCTTTCGACGTCGAATCTCGTCACGATCTCGGCTAGCTTTGGCCTTGTCAGCCGCAGCACGACCTGAAACAGTCAGTGATTGAATGAATTAGTGCGAAGGTCGAGAGACTATACTCTGTGCACCTAGGACAATGCGAGCGACGACCGTGGGCGTGAGTGCAGAGTCCTCCATGGTTGGTCCCAAAAGAATAGAGAACGATATGGAATATTGACTGAATGGAGGATGGAAAGTCGTGTAGGATATCTTGTATGAGAAAGGCTGTGGGCATTATTCGAGGTGAGTGCAACAAGTGAATGACAATTGAGAGAGTGAAGGAGCATCGTGACTGTCAAGAGTTCTTGCCGCGCCACATTCTCACCAAGCAATCATGCTTTTGAACTCCAGCCTTACAAGACATTCAGCTCGACGTGTTTGCTCCAGCTTGAAATTCTCCAAAGAACAATGAACACCAATCTTCAGCCGTATTTGCTAGCTAGCAACAAGCCAGTGGGTATCGTAGTTGAGCTTCCCAAACTCCTTCGCTATGCATCAATTCGTGTGACCTCTAACCCCGGCCGGGAAGGTATTCTCAAACGCCGACATCCTCAAAATCATCATCGCCCTCTGACTTCATATCAATGTCAGAATCTTCCTCTTTTGGCGCTTCGCCCTCCGCGGCCATGTACTTCTGGTCAAGGTCCTTGTATTGTTCTCGCAGCTCCCACTTTCCATTAAAATCGCCATGCCTATGCATAGTAGCAACCTCTTCAAGGTTCTCCTTGACCCATTGCTCAGGCTGATTGAGCCTGATGCGGAGGTCACGCAATCCCCAAAATCTGTGCAGTGTAAAGGCCTGGAATATATCGTTGAGCACCGCCTGCTTGTCGGCTCGAGCTGTTCGGTTGTCCTTGGCAGCCTGTTTTCTGATGTTCGCTTGCTACAACACGTCAGCCTGGGACTAATCATGTAGACCAGAAAACTTACCTGAGTGATCCTGGACCTCTCATCTCTGGTGATGACGGAGGCGTACTGTGTTTTGACATCGGTTTGATCCTTGATCTGAATCTCGTCCTTCTTCTTTTCCGACAAGAGTGCCTTCGTTCTTTCGCTCTCCAGTCGCTTGTGTTCAGCATTTTCCACAGGCACTGTTTCTGATTCGTGATGCACCGTGCCTGCAAGGGCTGTAATCTTGGGTATCGGCTTGTTGCGAGCATAAGGCGTGAATTTGCCCTTGTTCTCTTTCCTCTTCTCGTCGCGCAGAGCCTGTTCGTATAGCTGCGACCGGCCTTGACCCATGTTCCCATCTTCATCCAGCTGATCCCAAACATTGGCCCTCTGCTTGTAACCCGGTTTGTTCTTCTCAGAAAACATCAGGACCTGGCCTGGCCGCCTCTTCTTCTGCTGCAAGCCCGGCTTCCTTAGAACGTACTCCTTCTCTAGGTCTGTGAAGATGGGTGCATCGTTGAGCATCAAGCTGATTCTATCGGGGTTGTCGAATGAGCCCTCCACACGGATTGTGCCTAGTTCGATCTCGTCATCGTCGCTGGCTTTCGCCAGGACTTCCCATAGATACTTCGGGAGTTTCGACGTCCAGAGTAGCCTGTTGACCTCATCAAAGTTGAGCTCGGGGTCGTCATCGGCATCGTCCATGTATGTGTCCGACACAGCAGACGGCGATGATACATCCTCCATCTTCACATTCATGTCATCGCCTTCCAGCTTCACGGAAGGTATCGGAGCGGACATGATGGCGATAAACAATATGCTATACCAGGTTGCCGACCATCAAAGAATAAAGCAACAACAAATGAGGGATGCGCCTGGGACGAAGCAGAGCGCGAACTGCAGTTCACCTTGCCCATGGCTTGATGTCACTTCCAGCGGAATGCGTGGTCACTTGCTCGCATTTGGTTTAGGTCAACGCCTAGTCACGTGCGGCATCTCGAATAGCTTTGACTTCACCCCTTTTGTTGACTCACCTCGTCTCCTACGCTACCTAGTATGCTCGCTCACGCTGCTACTCCGTATGCTCAGGCCTCACGGCATCAGGTCCGCGGCATGGAGTAACTTGAAGTCAGCGCCGTCCATCATATGAGTCTCCACCTATTCCACAACCCAAAAAAATCTTTGGTCCCTCCAACGCGGCTCAAAATTTGTGCTAGGATTCCCAGGCCAGCAAAAATGCCCGATATAGGGATCGAACCTATAACCTTAGCGTTAACATCTGAATATTAGCACTACGCGCTGACCAATTGTGCCAACCGGGCGGCTTCACCACTTTGTGGTCAAATCTGTAGTAGCATTTGTCTTCCCGATCCCATAAAGTGGTTGTTCTCGGACATGGATGGCTGCTTAATGTCAGCCCGCGAGGCTGTGTGCAGATCAACTGCTTTCGCACATAGTACTGCCTATTGGAAGACATGCGCAAGCTTTGAGTGCGTAGCAAAAGACTGGTAGAACAGAACAAGAATTAAGGAATTTGAAATGAATGTCGCGAGGGAACATGGAGGTCGAGATTTCGCAGCGAAGGTGCAAAGTGCTTTGTAGATCACAGCACGAGGTTCTGGTAGCCTTTTACACTTGTTGGTGGGTGTGCACGATGTAAGGTATGAGTATTTAAAAGGCAAAAGAGCTCGATCCTCGTTCCTGTGCCCTGCAGAGGCCACGAACTGCCCAGGCTGCATATAGAGCTCCGCAAGCCGTGGATGCGTAGCTGTCTGTCGACAGCGAGCGCCGGGTCCAAAAACGCGACTGTGTCCCACAATCATCTCGATGTTGCACCGCTCACCGTAAATTGTCGGTATTTGCCTTGATCATCCGTGCCACTTTAGCTTCTTTCTCTTGTCCTGGAAGATAACACTCTGATCTTTGTAACACAGCTCCAGACGCTTTCGAAACCTTTCCCCAAGGTAGGCCGCTCTTCGTGCCAGGATAGGCGACCGGTACCACAAGCTACCATTTTCAGCTCTCTCATGCTCCCATTCGCGGCTTCAAGACAACTCTTTAGGACATTCACGATCGGCGACAGGATCCTCTCCTTCCTTTCTTCTTCAACTCTGTTTTCGGGTTTCAGGCCCATTATCGTATTGTGTTGTAGTCTCAAACGACAGAGGATCTCCCAGAGAATCTCGATGCCGAGATCGATGAGCTCGACCAGCTTGCTGCCTGGCAAAGGCCGAGTGATACTTGCGCATTTAGTGAAGATGTTGTGTTGTTCTAGGAGGGCAGAGATGTGGCTGAAGCCGAACCGGGTAGCTGGATCGTTATATAGTCGGAAGATGTAGTAGAATTTTTGTCCAAAGGCGGTTGCGGGATCGGGAAAGTCGTCACCGTCGTGCAACGCAAGGTGGATTGCCTCTGGAAATGGTTAGTCACCGAGCATCAGGCTGGAAAGGACGTTGGTTGCAGGATGCGACGCTTCGTGGTACTGGAGCAGCCGTGAGACTTACCGCGGTATGCAGTAACTCGGTCGTTCATGGTGCCAGAAGTTCGAGTATGGATTCACCATTGGTATAATGATTGGTGCTTGCAAAATAGTGTTCCTCTCAAGATACGCACGGTAGCGGGTGTTGGTGGCAGCAGGTGAAGGCGATGTCACGTCAGATGCCGTTTGACAACCCTTCTTCACTTAGGAATGACAAAAGGACAACCACCAGTCCTAGTCTTGGCGATGCTCACTTTTTCACGCTCGAATTCCTCTTTGCCCTTGCCATTGAATGCTCTAGGACCGATATTCGCTCTGAGATAGCCTTCCGGGCACATATCTTTGTCACCGGGACGAGGTGCCCCAAGCATCAACTGGTAAAGTCCTGTTGGGCCCCACCTACCCCAGAGTGTCGGCTTAACGTAGTGTGGGGTGGTTGACCACAGATTGATCCATCTCCTGCCCTCAGGGCTAGTCTCTTTACTCAAGCCCTTTTGGCGTTGCCAACTGAACCTTGGCAGCGCAAAATGTCTCAGGTGGAATCTTCTCCCCTCCATGAACAGATCGAAAAGCCTCTTCGTTATAGGATGAGCCGGCTCGAACATGATTGCTTCGCGGAGCCCCTTGTCCATGACGGCAGACACAACCTGAGCCACCAAACCGTGCATGAACGACGGAACTGTACTCAAAAGGAGCTCTATCGTCTTGATGGCTGTGTTGTAATTATCTTTGTGAGGCACCATGTGTCGCTTCTCATAGTCTTTGGCCCATTCGTCAAGCTCGCGATAAAATTGGGTGCCGTCCTTCCACCCTGACTTGCTTCCAGGCAATACATCGTATTTGATCCGCATGGCGTCGCCCATGCTCTTGTGGAAAGTAGCGACAGCGCATATCTCCATGTCAGTCATCCCCCGCCATTCATACCTGTTGATCCATTCGCATGGGTGATTCATGAACAACGCAAGTGTGTAAAGCATATCGTCATTTGTGATTCGGCCTTGATTAAGATAGTGGCCGTGTAGGTAGTTCAGTCTTGCGAATGCCTCGATTACCTTCTCGCCCGAAGGTTTGTCTGCATAGATTTCAGTAATGATGACAGCTGTGTCTGCATACCGCTTTGCGACGTTTTCATTCGTCGATAGTTGTGCTGTCTGAACGAGGAGTTTAGAAATGCTTGGGATTCCGTACGTTCGGAAGAGTGCGAGTTGCAAGCCCTTCTCGAAGAGAGAAGGAAATTCTGCTTCGGCGATCTCGGTCTGGATCTCCCATGCCTCTTGATCAGTCATATCCGAGAACGTGGGTCTTGTTGCTGTGCCAAAGCCATATTTGCGTTGGAGTGACTTGATTCGACGGAAGCGGAGTGCATGGCATATCGATGTGTAAGCAATGAGTCCGCCAAGCGCATAGTATGCAAACTTGGAGTCCCACCACTGGCAGGACAAAAAGACACTGTTCATGTTGCTTGAAGATCGGACAATTGGCAAAGAATGAGTATCATCGACGTACGGAGATCATCCCTTTCAGCCTAGCAGACTGTGTCGCGTAATCCTGTCGTAGCTGGCCTGACCGGCGGGTGAAATACTACCCAGTAGAGATGATGACAGTCCGGGGTGTCACTGAGTAGGGCTGGTGCAAGATCTCTCGATAACCAAAACTAAGACTTGGCGTGGCTTCTAATATGTGCGGAGGCGGTGGGAACCCAAGTGCACAGATCCGAAGCGACCAAACAGGCGCGAGTCGTTGATAACGAGTTCGTCGCCTGCCTCTTAGGTAACAAGCGACCAGATAGAAAGTAGGGACACATGAGTTGCTAGAGGAGGGGTGGACGTGCTTGGCTTTGCACCTGCAGGGGTACGCGGCAGCACGCTTGTTTGACCGGGATGCTCACGCGCCATCTATTCAGCTTCAAGCTGACCATGATCCGAAATTAGGGCGGATAGATCACCACTCATTCAACGATGATTCATTATCAAGAGCTTGCTCGAAGAGGAAGATCATCTACCTCTAATATGATCGTAGCAAAGCTTTCTAGTCAACGTCGCCGTCTTCTCATCCACGTATCTGCATGGCGTCCCGTCACAATGATGAACGAGCACCGTGACCAGTAAGATGCATGCATGAATAGGGCCCCCACATTACGTGAAAAGTGCCTCGTTCAGCTCGACGCAGAGATGCACCATGCTTGACCACCTAAACAGCGCTCTGAGCAGCATTCGAGACGCTAAGCAATGCTCGAGTACGATCGTGACCAAGTTCTAGGAAAATACGGACGATGGGACTGGCGTCCCGAACTTCCTTTGAGAATCTTTGAAGCCTGCACGTATTCCAACCCCGGCGGAGCAGGTGAGGGCCACCTACGGAGTGAAATACTCATAGAAGCGATATATAATAATATATTCCAGGAGCATCTGCTGCTGCAACGCTGCTCAAAAAGACTACAGAGCTCTGCGACGACGACCTTTTGCACGACTATCTACTTCGGAGAGCACAGTTCGCGAACCTCTTTCCTCCAGAGCAGCCACAAGAATGTCTCCGGCTGGCCTTCTGCGAACGTAGGTATTTCCAGCCAATCGATTTTTGCATGAGCAAGCACGCGTTTGAGACTATCGAGAAGGTCTTTGGGCTACCGCAGGGAACGATTCCAGTGTTCAACCATCAAGGCGGGTCGCATACCTACTGCTTTGGCTATGATGGGGACGTACTCAGGTCCTTGAGTATGTCCTCCTGTTGTCATGCTCGCGCGCATACTGACTATATCCAAGGTCTCGTGGTGAAGCTCCCCCAGCTCTTCCAGATTGGCAATTGGGCTTTGTCAATGCGATTCTCATTCAGTGAAAGAGCCACAAACGCGCTGCTTTGGGGCTGGAGTGTGGTACACGACCGCGAACACCTAACAAGCGAACAGATCACGCCTCTTTACTCAGAAGTCGAGAACATAGTTGGCGAATCTGCTTCGGCCTGGAATGAGCCGCTGTTTTTACCTGTTGTCTTCCTTAAATTGTACATCGAGCATCTTGTCGGCTTCATACAGCGGGACATTGCTCGCAACGCTTCCCAGCTCGAAGGTGATTTCGGTGTACAGTCTGCCCATAACTGGGTCGATGAGCGTCACGCCAAAGCGGATGCCGCCGCTGCCGCGTCGAGAATGGTAGACTATATGTCCGACGGTCCGGGAAGGGCCGAGATCACATCAAAGCTCAACACGACGAGCTTCAACGCTATATGTGTGGTTGCAAACATCAGGTGGGCGCAGCGATATGCGCAAACTCTCGACGGTATATCAACCGAATTGAACACTGTCCTGCCGCCTACCAGCAAGAACAAATCAGACGTGCAGCAGACTCTACAATTTCTCATCAACAAGCTGTCGGCCACTCAGGGGTACGTCGACCAGATCAAGGCTAGACTGGACTTTGCAGCTTGCTATGGTAGGACTTGGCACTTTTGTCCATCTTGGATATTGCTGCCGGAGCACGACTGACATAACCACAGTTGACCAACTACTCGACGCAAGCAGACAATGACCAGAACATCAAGCTCGCGGATCAGACTCTGAAGATAGCTAGGGACACCAGAGTTGATAGCTTAGCTATGAAAGCCCTGGCTGTCGTAACCGTGGTCTTCCTTCCACCATCCTTGATCGCGGTACGTGTTGCACACGATCCTGCCTGCAATTTCTTCCGCAACGAGATCCTGTACCACGAACTGACCTCTACTTCTGCAGACGATATTCAGTATGTCAATGTTCGACTGGCAGGCCTCGGAATCACGAGTGATGACTCACAACTTCTAGATCTACTGGGCCGTCTCCATACCACTGGCAATCCTCTTGATGGGCCTGGTGGCTCTTGTGGTGGAAATGGCAGAAGAATGAGTATGACAAGCATTATCAGTCTGCGATATTCTCCAGCCCGTCTGTGAACAGGACGTCTGGCGGGAAAGACAAGCATGTCTGAGCAAGGGCTGCCACTCGTCCGAGTTGGAGCTCCGCATCGTCGCAAGGCCAACAGCGGCCATTTGTGCTCGAGAGCTGTCTCCTTAACTCATTTCCACAATCATTGTCTCCGGACGCTCGAGGTAGCTTTGTACCAAGCTAGCCATCCTAGCCATTGTTGCACCATCCACGACTCTATGGTCAGCACTCCAGCTCGCGCCTAGCAGGTCTGCTCTTTCGACAGTCTTGCCATCTGCTGCAAACACCGGTGTAGGTTTGATCTTGCCCATACCCATGATCGCTAGCTGGCCCTCCACGATGACGGGCCCGACGACACCGCCTCCAATGTTCCCAATATTCGAGACAGTGATGGTGCCTCCTGTCAAGTCATCATTCGAGAGCTTCCCAGCCGCACCTAGCTCTGCAAGCCTGTACAGCTCTTGAGTTATCGATGTGATCGATCTTGCGTTGACTGTCTTGATCACTGGGACGAGAAGACCAGCAGGCGTGTCCATCGCCACGCCGATGTTGTGATTGCTCCTCATTAGTAATTTCGGCTTAGCCGGTTCCGACGTGTCCAGGCGAGCATTGAGGAGAGGGTGTTTGTTCATAGCCAACGACACAGCTTTGATAACGAACGGCATATACGAGAATTTTTGTGTAGTTTGTGGGTCTCGCATTTCATTCAATCTCGAGCGCATCGTGCCTAATAATGTGACGTTGATAGTGTCGGAATAGAGGAAATGTGGTATTGAAAGAGACTTAGTCATGGACTTGAACATGGCTGATTGTATCGGAGTCATGTTCTGAGGTGTCTCTTCCTGCTTTGCATTGAGGGCTGGAGATGTGGGAGCTGCACGTTGTGGTGTTTGTGATGTTGATTGCTGTGGTTGTTTCTGTTCTTCGATATGACGATGAACATCTTCCTTTATGACTCTTCCGTCCTTTCCTGTACCTTCTATGTCTTCGACCTCGAGACCGTGCTGCTTCAACAGGCCTCTGACGGCAGGGGTAGCCAGGCTTGCATGTTTGCCGTTCGATTCTGGAGGCGGTGCTTTGGGAATATCGCTTGGCTTTTCTTGAGGTTGTGAGGGTTGTGCGTCCTCCGCAGCGATGATTTCTTGTCTTTCAGCCTTCGACTGAGCGTCCTCCTCTCCCTCTTTCGGACCTGTGGACTCAGCCTCCGATTCTGGTTCTGGTTCCAGCTCAGGCTCGTCTTCGCCTTCCACTTCAATGTCCAGCATAGCGTCTCCCACCTGAACGACCGCATCCCTCTCGTAATGGAGCTTCTTGATGACACCACTGAACTTGGACGTAATCTCTACAGAAGCCTTATCGCTCTGGACTTCGCAAAGGGGTGCCCATTCTTCCACAGTAGCACCTTCCTCGACGAACCACTGTATAATTTGCACCTCTTTAACTCCTTCGCCTATGTCGGAAAGAGTGTGCGTCTCGATCTTCTGGAGCAAAGCTGAGGCCTGGAAGAGTCGACACTGCCGCAGCAAGGGCGACCGTTGTGTATGTCGAGAGCGCGGACGCGGAAGGGCGCGTTGCACTATCTGGAACGAGCGAAACGTCTTCATGGTGTAGTGTACCGGCAGGTCAAGTTAGAAGACAACCAGAGAGCTTTCTGCCGCCGAGATTCTGTCGCATCCTTAAAATCCCTGAGTAGACAACTGCTTTTGTACCTCAGGTGTGCTCGCATAGCAGTCGCGGTCTGAACTACCCAAGTTCACCGCGAATAACCGTGACCTGTCGTTGACCTCGGTAAGCGTTGCGACGTCATTCTTGGGGGACTATGGCCTGAGGCAGATGGATAACTAAAAAAGCTGAGCCCACACAGACTTCGAAACAACATTTCATAGGCTTCAGATCTACAATGCTAATCCGTTCGGTCTCGCAGCGAAGCAAAAATGATGCCGGATCATGAGAATGAGCAGAATTGAAGTTTGATGATGAGAATCAGCAAAAATGAAGTTAATAGCAACGACTGGTTCAATGGGGTCATTAGCTGGCTGTTCTGATACAAGGCTTCATAAATTCTTACTCGATCCAGTGTCCTCCGGGTTATGAGCCCGGCGCGCTTCCGCTGCGCCACGTTGCTTCGTTCAGAATCTGTGTGCTGATTTGAGAAGAAAATCTGGTCACATGAATTATAACCTTTCAATATTTTCTCGGCATTAACCATATCCGGACAAGCGCTCGCGTGTGCCCAGTTCCTTCTCCCAAGCGTTGTCCTTTTTGTCCTGAACGCACTACGCGCACGACTATTGCAGTCCCTGGCGTCACCTAGCGGAATATCAACTTGGCCAATTGCCTTAACGTCAGGAGCACCTCGGTATCTCAGAATCCCGTCAAGAGTATCAGAAACGGCCTCGTTTCAGCGTCCTAAAATGCGTCCTTGAGATATCTTATCATGTCCTTCGGGAGCACGCCAGCGTCTCAACCGAGTATATGGCCTTCGGCCACTTCGATATTCCGAAAGAGCCATATTGGTCCCGATATGTACACGGTACATATTCGACGACGTATAAATCACATCGCGATCACCAGAGTAGCGCCATGAGCAGCACTACTGAAGTGAGGGGTTACGAGGTTGCGGAGTTCCCCAGAGAGTGCCGAGCTAACACAGCAATAACACAGGCAGGTAAGATTACCACTCGTAAGAATGTCGGATCGCAAGCATTTGACAAGAATTTCACAAGCACCACGACCGCCGTTGCTCTCAACGTTAATAGCCCGCTCGAGCTAAGATCTCAACTACAAGACCACAGCACAATGACCTCCACCAGCAAAACCATGCACGCTTGGCAAAAGCACTTCGGCTCCACTACCGCAGTCCGCGCCGAGGTACCCATACCCGCTTGTCCCAATGACGGCCTCCTAATCAAGATCCACGCCGCCGGCGTCTGCCACAGCGACGTCGCCCTCCTCAACGCCGAGAAGCGTCCAGACACCTGGCCACTCGACAAATACACCCTAGGCCATGAAGGCTGCGGCGAGGTCGTCGAAGTCGGCTCTTCAGTCCACGGCTTCGCAACCGGCGACATGGTCGCGATTCTGTCAGTCGCGGGCTGCGGGGAGTCGTCCTGCGGTGAATGTAGTCGGGGCCTAGCACAGATCTGTCAACGAGGGGAGCGGTACGGGATCGGTTCTAACGGGTCCTACGCGCCGTACGTGGCGATCAAGGCTCGTGCGGCGGCGAAATTGCCGGAGAATGTGAGTGCTGAGCACGGCGCTGTGGCGACGGATGCGTGCATGACAGCTTACCATGCTGTTGTTGGGACCGGGCAGGTGCGCAAGGGGGAGACAGTTGTGATTCTGGGTGTTGGCGGGCTGGGATTCAACGCTATGCAAATTGCGCGGAGCTCTGGGGCGAGGGTCATTATTGTGGACAAGCGGCAGGAGGTGCTTGATGAGGCGGTCAAGTTCGACATAGCGGAGGAAGATGTCGTCCCAGTTGGGGAGGGCATCGTGGAGTTTGTGAAGCGGAAAGGGCTGGTAGTGGATACGATCATTGACTTTGTGGGAGTTCCTGAAACCTTTGGAGGGGCACAAGAAGCTGGTAAGTTGGTGTACGCTGTAACGCAGCGGCACGATGCTGACAAGAAGTGTGAACAGTACGTTTTGGAGGTAAAATTGTCTTAGTCGGACTTCTGGCACCGCAAGTCAGTATCAACACTTTCCTATCAGTCAGGAAGCATCTTTCACTACTTTGTTCCTACGGAGGGACGATGTCTGATTTGAAAGAATGCTTGACATTAATATCGAACGGCAAGCTACGACCACAGGTCGAGACAGGCAAGCTAAATGACTTTCCGCACATACTGGAGGATCTGCATGCCGGGAAGGTAAAGAGTCGCATTGCCCTCCGACCGAACATGTGAGTATCAGTGGCAGTACTCGCAGCTGATGATTGAGAGATTGAGAGTCAAAAATGTGAACCAAGGTGATGATCATCAAGCATAGCACTGACCAACGCAATGCATCGCCAAAACCAAGAGCCATTGCAAGTACCCATGAAGACTACATGAAAAGGTCCGAACGGTGTGATATCCAATCGCGCTTGTGCTTGACCTGCTTCACTCAAGAGCGTGGATGCTGAGTTGATGTTGAGGGTTGTCACAGCCTCTTTCCTTTCTGTAGCAGGTAGAGCAGAGATCGAAGTCATCGGCGTTACAAGCACAACAGCGGTAGAAGAAGCCAGTCTGGAATTTCGTCTTACATCTTGTCCATGATCCGCGTTCTCTCATTTGACTTGCGCTAAAAGTTCGGCTGCACTTTTGAGGGAACCCCAGGACGTTACTTGCGGTGCCGAAGTAGTGCTTCTGCAGAGTATGCTTGGTCGGGACAGAACAGCGCACACCGCTGAGGTAGCAACTATGGCATAAATCAAAGTCGTCTTTGTCGCAATGGCAGCAATGGCAGCAATGGTAGAAGCGGCCTTGCCTGATCGCAGATTCACAATTGCTGCAAGAAATCGATGTGAGGACTGGTCGGCGACAATCTGTTACTGCGCGAGGGTTCGTCGAACAGTCAAAGGAGCACAGCCTTATATCAAGGGTATGCTGGATGGTGGGACAACACTTGCCGGCCAGATAGCAAGCTTGGCACAGGTCGAAGTCGGGGCATCTTTGGCAGTCTGCTCATTGTTATGTTAGCAAGGACCGACCTATCAGTGTCCCATTACCAGTCCAAGGTGTCGCGGTACTTATGGAACTGAAAGCCCTGAGAGATCCGAGCTTCGCAGCCACTGCAGATGAATGAGGGCAGGGCAAGAAGCATGCTTTTCACAATCTGGCTTTTGTGCTGACTTTCGCAGCCTGCGTGACAAGGCTCGGGCATCTTGCTGTCAAGATCATAATCGGTGTCGACAGCATGTTGAAGACGTTTCATGGTATGAGTGCTCGAGCGGCAACGCCGACCAGCCAAATGGCATTCGTGGCAGATATTGAAATCATCCTTGTCGCATTGACAGCAATGCCAATATGCTTTGCTTTTGATGTTCTCGGTACACTCATCATATTTCAGAGAACTTGCACCGAGAAGCCTTCGGCATGTTAGAGCACAGATGGCCTTCCTTGTGCTGCCAAAAGCTCGCTGGAGATATCGGACCCTGGTATTACGCCCATACCTATGTTGTTTATGGCAAGTCCCATCTCGTCTACCTGCTCGGCGGCACCGGCGAGTGCACTATGCAAAGCATCCGCTGGTTGATCGATGACTTGTTGAACTGCAGATGATCCCTTCGGCGCGCAGAGACCATTGGCAACAACATTCGTCGCACCCATGAACACTTCTTCCATACCAACAGTAACGCCGCAACCTATGAGACCGGCCATCATAGGAAGCAGAAAATCGCGCTTCTGCTCTTCATGCAGATTGACGTTGCGTCGCGTAAGCTCGTCTTGTATCAGATGAGCCGAACTAAGAGGGAATGAAGCCTGAGGTTTTCGCGATGTCTACTAAGAGTGCGCCTGTGGGTGCTACTAAGCCTGCCTGACTCTGACTCAACCTAGTGATGTGCATAAACGTCCTCTGCTACCCAGACACACAGTACAGGGCGTCCGGTATACTTTGCATGCTCACATTCCACGCGCGCGTTTCCTCTTGTTTCCTTTCTACTCCTCTTGTTGTCGCCTGTCTTGTTTCACCCAGGTCTATCCGCTATCTCTTGCTTGTCACTAGCGGACCTCGAACAACCGATCACCGCCTTTCATCGTTGACACTAAATCCCTCAGCAACTGTCCCGGTGAGCACCTCTCTAATCACAGGCTGTTTAGGTTTAGGGTTCAACCGGCCCCATCTGGTATAGTATCAAACCTCTCAGTTCCGCTACAGCTGGCAACGAATTTTGGGCGATCCTTGATGAACCACTCTTGCGTAGGAGGTATGGCCTCAAGCCCACGTTCTAGCAAACTCGGCCGCATAACCACAACTTTCCCGCCCCATTTCGCTGGTATCGTAGCGATCGTGCATCCACAAACATTGCAGAAGACTTTCGGTTTTGATTGACCGCTTGCCGTCTCGGAACCGGGAATTGTGTACGTGGATAAGCTCGGACTGTTGGGTAGCACCGAGTTGAAAGGTGCAAAGTTATGCTCTTGCGATCCTACTGAAGACTGCCGTTTGTCAATCAGAGAGACATCGTCTGCGTTGAAAGCGGCGACGGCTTGGCACGGACCACCCGCGCTCCTTTGACAGTCTCGGCAGTAGCAAAAGAAACTCCGAAGTGGTTTGTCAGGTATAGTGAATTCGATGGTTCTGCAAAGGCAATAGCCGTGCTGAAGCGTACTTGTTGCTGTCATTCTTCTTTAGTCGTGCGAGACGCTCACTCGAAGACGATGCTGCATATGGCTGCAGATGGTGAATGATTGTAAAAGCAGATGGCGGAAACTCAAAGATGACCACTTTTTGAGTAATAGCAGGTGAAGCGGCTACCTTGAGTTTCCGCCAATACGGTAGAGCGTAGATACTCGGACGCTACTAACACTATTTTTGAACTTTCTCTGAATGTCAACGTTATAAAAGTGACATCTCGGGTCAAGCATGTGCGAGTAAGCAGCAGACATGGTTGTAGAGCCGATGTTACACCGATGCGATCTATATCATCCTCCTCGCGTCTAGACCCCCAAAGCCGCACTTATTATATTTTGGCAACTTTGTAGATTGTGGACCCGTCATCGCTCCCTCATTGTTCGACATCCCGGACACGGATTGACCAGTGACGACGCCTTGTGCCATGGTCTAGGTTCTGGCTACTGCGTCAACGTCAACAACCCCTCTACCCACCGCCTTGCATCAACGCCCACACCATCGCTTACTCCTTTCGCACTGGCCGCTCCACCCATGGTGCTCGCACCGCTCACATCCCGCTTCTGCTCCCTAAGCAGCCATTTGCCAGGCCCAGTACTTACGGTCCGCGACTGTGCAGCTGCCCTAGGGCTGAAATCAGCAGCCCTTCGGACTAAGAACGCCTCCTTGGGCTGCAACCCCTTCGCAGCAGTGAGTGATGCTGTTGATGGGGAAGCTGGCCTATTGCCGTCATGCCCACTTGCAATGTTCTTCTGCTTGTTGATCTCGGATTGTGAAGGCGAGATCTTCATCCAGAGAACCCACCAGCCTCGTGCTGTCTTCACAGTGTGCTCGAACTCCTTGCCCGAGCGAGTGGCGATGTACGTGTGCAAGACCTGTGTATGTGCATTGAGTGCTTCCGTGCGCGACCAGGCGGACTTGATCAGATTCCCGGTGGTTGTGTTGCCTACGATCTCATTCGATGATGAGCCTATAGGAATGCCCAGCGTGTACCAAGCTCCTGAAAGTGATAGGTACGAGGATGAACCTGATGTTAGGCCCTCTGCTGCAAGGCTTCCAGGTACGGGAATATTCGGTATTGAAGTGCGGATAGTCAGTTTGGCTGGGTCATAAACCAGGTCGTAGATCGCATTACCAGCTTCTGCTGGCGCGCCTGTGGCATTTCTCCCGCTCTTCTCGTCCATGGCTTCTGCAATACGTTCTGCTACTCTGCTCGGATCTGTACTGCGTAGTAGTGGCGTCTGTAGCGGGCCAAGTTGATTGTGGATACTGCGATAGAATGCTGGCATGGTGAGACTGGGCGTATGCAGCTCGAACAGGAAGATGAAGATGAAAGGCTGATGAACGTATACGGCAACCTGAAGCTTCTCGTACGTGACGTGTGGTTGCGGCCCATCGACTGAGGCGCTGGCACTAGTTGGCGGCTCCTTCTTTGCGCTCTTGCTGCTTCTTATGCTGCCACTGCTGCGATTACTTTTCTGAGAATCGTATGATTGCGCCCGTATCGTGGTGCTGCGCTTTTTCTGCCTTGGACGAGCCATTTCTATCACCATTGTGCGGAGAAAGAGCCTGCGCTCGTTCCCCCGACCGTTGTGTAATTCCATTCCGGAGTCGTTGTCTTCCTCGAGCTCCGTCTGTTCCAGGTCCCCTGAGAGGCCAATCAAGAATTTCCCAATCGACTGCTCGAGCCTTTGTTGGAACGGCGCCTCATCTTCACTGACTTCTGGCGTTGGATCGACTTGCTGCAAAATTGACTCTTCGGAGACACTGTTGCCCGCAGAATTGATACTCGTGTTATTCATAGTGGTCTGGCTGTCAGAGGTCGGTTTTTCCCAGCCTTTCGGGTTCAAAGTCCAGCTTGTGCCGTAGCCTAGCTTCAGATATCTCATCATATTTTCTGTCCCAAACAAGGATGAACTCTCGTCGGTAGCGTTGGGGGCGGTTGCCTCACTCTGTGTCTTCTCCTCCTTGGGACTCTTGCTGGCCTCTGCCTTCGCCAGAGCCTGACCGAGTGATCGCTCCACGCGTCGGACCAAAGGTGCTGGTATGCCAGGGGGCGAAGCATGGTTCTCGATGGCTTGTTTTCGTAGATTAGGAGCTCGTCCTCTCGGCGACTTTAGCCTGGTATGTGTTTCTTGGCTCAAAGGTGGAGGTTCATCAGATGCCGAACGCTCGATCTTCTGCCTCTTTCGCTTCGGCCTTGGCCTAGAGCTTGGGTTCTCGGCAATGCCGTAAGCGTCATTGCCATACTTGAAGATAGCCTCCATCCACTGCGAAAGGGTGCGCAGAGAGCGTCGTGATATCATGCCTTTGCCAGAGAAGACGACTCCGTCCGCTGCAACAGGATCATTGCCTGTACCAAGCCAAGTATCCAGGTCTCTCTTGTCGGCTGTTGAGGATCGCTCTGTTTCTGGAGGCAAGCCATAGCGGCCGACAACCAAGTCTCTGAGGCCGTTTGTCCGGTCGATGAAGTCCTCAAGCACCTCCCTTTCGCCGCTACCCCATTCTTCCTCGCCTACGCCTATGCCCAGCTCGCCTCCACCGCTGAGTTTCATAGCATCGTAGATGGATGTCGCAGGATTGCCATGTAGTAGGACGTCCCAATTTCGTACGAAACCATTCCAATATCGTTCTAGCAGCCGACAGAATAGATCTCGTCCAACTCTTTCGAAGAGCTCTGATAGTTTTGTAGCATGATGGAGGAGGAAAAGAGAATTCGCTTCGACAAGCTGAGCTACTAACAGTGTCGCAGGAGACACTTCCCGAGCAGAATATTCGGTACCTGGTGTGGAAGTGTTGGCTTCAGAAGAGGTTCTCGCGGTCGGCAGACGTGTCAGATCGATTGAGGCAAGTACCCACCAGTTCTGCTCCAACTCGTGCAGGACGATGCGCGACTTGTCGGTCTCGATAGTGTCGACATTGGCATCGGAGAAGTTCCTATGCTATCCATGAGCTCTATCCACCGCGATGAACTCGCGATTGGGCCTCGTACCTACTTTGCAAAGCTGACCATGCCCTGCGCAAGGCCGATCTGCCTCAGCCTGTCGCCCTGCTCGTCCTCGTTTGTTGTAGCATTTTCTTTTTGCTTCGCGCCGCGGTCTGTTCGACGGCTGCGGCGAGAGAAGTAGTAGACGATCTGGTCCTTGAGAGTGTCATCGGAATCGCCGAGAGTTGGATTGTAGATGGCCAGGAAATCGAGCTGCGCCGGAATGACTCGAGCTTCCTCGTGGAAATGCGACATGGGAGCGGAAGGCTCTTTTGACGCGGCTCGAATCGCTTAGAGTTCACGCACAGTATCGTTACGGCTGCTCATGGCATCCTTGCGGCATTCTGACATGGGACGCAGCAGGTGAAGATCACGCGACGTTGCGATACAACGCACGGTGAGGAACTTGGGCGCAAAAGGTCCTATTCGTCACATAATGTCGACACGAGATCGATCTAAACCTATCCAAGCGATCCTACTATGAAGCAGCGCCTATCGTATTGAAGTTATCATGATATCGTTCTTGCATACACGAACGACGATCGGCAAGTGCTTCCGGCGCCAGGCATGCCAAAATCCTGGCGAAGTTGATTCTACGAAGGGATCAAGATGCTTGTTTTGCTTGATCTAAGCACTTCCACTTGTTTTGGCAAATCGAAAAGACCTGCTTTGTCCGACTGTTCGAAGCGACGTCAATCTTGTCAACCTTGTGTATTACTGTCTGCAAGCTCAATTTCAGATTGTAACGCCGTGCATGAACTTGTTGCTCGAGGTTCTGGAGCTCGCAGGATCCCAGTCTCGATCAAGAAAAGAAACGCCTTCATGCTTCCCGTGCCCGGGCAACCAAGCCAGTATCAAGGCCTTGCCATGATGGGAAAGCTCTTCGCAAGACTCGACGATTCTGTCTCTTACAGAATGATACCAAATATGTGCCCTCCACTCTGGTCATCAAATACAAAGACCTCAGACCACCATCCTGTAATTAGAAAGGCTCGCTAAGGGCACGCATCGGTGGGCAATCTCGACATGGCGACCTCTATCTCGGGGGGTATCCTAGTTTAGTTTATCGCAAGAGGTAGCTGTCGCCCATATCCGTTGGAGCCGGCTAGTTTACAGCACCAGGCACTTCGTCTTCTTTCCTCCCTTCCTGGTCAAGAGAGCAGCGCGGGTCGCTGACTCAAACACTTCACGGACACCGTGGTTGGTCTTTGCCGAGCATTCAAGGTATTTGTAAGCACCGATCTTCTTTCGGACTTCCTCGCCCTGTCGTGGGGTCAGCCGCTGGTTCTACCAAAATCTAGACGTGACTTACCTGTTCTGGTGTCACAGGCTTCTGTGATGTCTTTGCAAGCTCCTCAATCGTCTTGGAATCGTGTCGCAAATCGCTCTTGCAGCCAACGAGGATGATCGGAAGGCCTTGGCAGAAATGAAGCACCTCAGAGATCCACTACAAATAGTATGGTTAACCATCACGTGTTCTAGGGTTGGGAGAGTATTGAGATCGTACCTTCTCTTGGACGTTGTCGAGGGAGTCAGGAGAGTCGACAGCGAAGCAGATGAGGATGACGTGGGAGTCTGGGTAGGACAGAGGTCGCAGACGATCGTAATCTTCTTGGCCAGCCGTATCCCAAAGAGCTAATTCGACATGCTTTCCATCGACCTCGACATCGGCGACGTAGTTCTCGAACACAGTTGGGACGTATACCTATGCCAACATGTTAGTCTTCTCTTCGTCGTATATGTCTCAGCGATCTCGGGCGCAGGGTGGATTGTCGGCTGTGGTGGGCTTGGGGAGTCGGTTTAGGTGCGATAAGAGACGTACCTCTGGGAATGTGCCCTTTGAGAAGACACTAGAAAGATCAATGTCAGCGGCAGTCTTCGGAGGTAGTTCTCAGAGGGAGCAGACTCACATCAACAAGCAAGTCTTACCGCAGGCACCATCACCAACGATAACAAGTTTGCGTCTGATCTCAGCCATCTTGGCCTCTGCTTGTGAATTTGCGGATGAAAGACGATGCGAAGAGGTGGTAGTGTTCAGCAAGTGATTTGCCGATGGTCGCTGGCAGTGGTTGTGGGCGAATGTAGAGATCAAAGGATGGCGGTGATGGCGGAAGGAAGAGGTGTGAGGTTGATGTTGGGTCGGGGAAAGCCTTGAACGAACTGCTAGTGCAACAGATGACAAGCCACTTCGGCAGGGTCAAGTCAGGCTTGCAGGCTTGCAAAGGCACCAAAGACGATCCTCTAACAAGCCTAGCTGGCAGAAAGAACAGACCAGGCGGCTGTGTGACTACGGTCTCAGCCACAGACGAATCAAAGGACGCGTATGACGCCGAATTATTGCTAGTCCAAGGTCGGGGCCTGAGACAGACTGCTTGACCTTTGGAGGATGGTAGAATTGCAATTGCACGAATGAGCAATGACCGCAAATTGATTAAGTACGAGTTTTCTCGTCGAACGAGAGCGAGAAATAACATGCGTGTCAAACCTGGTCTAGCCCAAGCTCTGACAGGTGACCACGCAGTGTGGGCCAAGTATGCATGTGGTTTCGTGTACTTTGGGGAGTCACCGCAGGCGCTTGTCACCTGTCAGGCTTCCGCAGGCCACCAGTTTTTGCCTCTCAGCAGCTAAAAGACATAGTTTCGGCTATTCCAGGATTCCTCCAGGACTTCGTGCATGCAAGTACAACCTTCTTATCGGTGCCAGCTACTCCAAACGCCTCCTTTTACTCGTACTGGACGGTGCCTCGTTGCAAACGTGTCTCAGTAGATCAATCTGGGTCAAGCGCGGCCCTCTTCCCGCTCCCATCCAAGCTCCCGACGCCGAAAGATGTTCGGACGCCAGACCAGGGAGTGCTTCTAATCGCGAAGCTGCGACTCTTATCGATTCCCGTTCCCATGGCAGCCACCCGATAACGTCGATCCTCATCCACTAATCACTAATCAGGCTTGTTACCTTATCTCACTTTGTACCTCGCAGGAAGAGCTAGAGTCTCCCATAAGAGCGGTAAGCAGGTATATTGGCCGGCCAGGCTTGCACAAATGTTTGAAAACGGCCAGTGCTTCCATCGCTTGTGTGTTATGGCCAAGCCAATTTCTGGTATGAAAGGTGATCATGCAGACTATGCGGTGAAGCGCAGCAGCTACAAGTTTGACTTGAAGTCCTGCTCTCTCGTCGCTTGAGCTCTCCTTAGCAGCGCATACATTGTTTGCAACCGAGGCACTGCAAGGCCTTTACTCCGAGCCATTTTGATGGGATTGTTGAGGATGACTTCCAATTCCATCTTCTTCTGCCCTCTCCAGTCAGCGAGCATGCTCGGATAGCTACCCTTGGGACTTTTCTTTGCATTGTCCAGTATCTGGGCAGCAGTGGGGAACTCTTTGGGTAACTGCGAGCCGGTCAACTTCTGAGCCACCTCCAGCACTTCTTCTATCACACCCTTCATGTGCTCATACATGTCGGCGTCTTGCACCATCGAAGGGTTGTCTGTTTCATAAGACAGCACAGAAGAAGGGTTGAAGGCCGCGTTGATCGCGACTTTGTGCCATCTCAACATTTGCAACTTTTGTGCAGAGTATGCCGATGCGTCGTCAATTCCAGCTTTTGTAAGCAGATCAACGAAGACATTGTTCTTCGAGGTGGCCTTCTCGTGGTCTTCAGGGTATGCGCCAGAGTTTATCCTCGTGAATCGATGATGCTGGATGAAGCCAGGCTCAGGCTGGGCAGCTGAAGTGATCGTTACAGCGCTAAGGATAACGGCACTGGGGAACCTTTGAGCATATGGTTCTTCGACGCCTATTCCATTTTGGATGAGCACAACGGCCGTTTCCTCACCGATCAGGCCATCTGCAAGCTCTGAGTCGTCGCTAACGTCAGGAAGAGCTTTAGTGCTAACAACCACATAATCCCATTTCACGCCGGCTTTTCGAGCATCAGACGGGTTGGGGAAGGTCCTGGTTGGCATCCATTTGTAGTCCCCAAAAAGTGGTGATTTGATAGAGAAGCCATTCGCCTTGACAGCTTGATAACTGGATCGGCACACGACTGACACATCAACATTTTGGTTTATCGCAAGGCGTGATCCGTAGAAAGCCCCGATGGCGCCAGCGCCGAATATAAGTATCTCCATCGATGCTTGGACTATAGCAAAGTGCCTGAACACGATCAGAAAGAAACAATCAGAGACTACTGGAGCGAATTGACCTCGGCACAACTTTCCCAGCAGTCCAGCATATCAACCAGGTTAATGCGCCTATTAACGCCGTTCGTTAGCTTCGAGTCACACACCACCTTCGGTTGATGAAGGCAGCATCGCCAGTACAGCCCAATATCGGAGACTGGAGTTTGTAACTGGCTGAGGTTGAATACTTGCAGCCCGGCAGTCGTCGCAGCAGCCATGGCTTCAGTTGAGTCGTGTTTTGGACCCGCAGCTCCGTTCGCGCTGTTTGCTCTTGTGCGGGCCACCAAATCCGGCCAAGGCGGCGTTCATGGAAGGGACGAACGTCATCTGTATGGGGAAGTCAGCCGAACGAGGTTCACGCTCACACTTTTAGGTACTTCCACGGCCTTTTTTGTCGACGTTCAAGGCGCCGTTCTGATTTCTTGATTGCTGCAACTTCCACTTGCTCCGCTGCTCGGCTATTGACCTGAAACACGTCTTCTCTGCAACTCCATCTCAGAGCAGCAGTTTGACTCAAGCTCGATTAACCAATGCAGGTTCTAACCAATCCCTATGGACTTCCAAGAACGTGCCCAGTGGCCGCTACTGCTAGGGGTTGCTCACTCAGAACACTTCCTGTATCAAACGACATACGTCGCAATTCAACATTTTGAAACAAGCACTCTGGTAGGTATCGTACTGATCGTCGTCTCGAATTGCATGGATTGTTGCTAGTCAAATGCAAATCAGCAAACTGCTCATGAAGTGCCATCCGGAGAGGCTCCTGTTGCTATGCAGCTGACCTTAAGCGACGCAGGCACGTGTTGATCAAATTCCTGAATTCCATCAGAAGACTACTACCCTTGCATGTCTTCAGATTATTCGGTTTGCGCTCAAGCTTCTATTGGCTGAGGACCATGCCAACTATCTTCACGCTACCCACTCCAGTGCTTGACGCCGCTTCTAACAGAGAACACCAGCGTTGACCCGCTATGAGAGGTCCATGTATCCCACCGCTTATGCGCAAACGATTTCCGGATCACGTTGACCAGAAATCAGGAAGAAGATGACGAATGATGTCTGGAAGACATAAAGCTACATTACGGTTTGCACATAGGACAATGTCCTTCCTTCCGCACCGGTCCGGTGCCGACATCTTGAATGGCGTAAGATGGGAGCAGCTACTGTGACCCTTATGCTCGTTGCCCAGCATACATATCCGTACTCCTTCCCTTCAATCACTGGCAGCACTCTAGGGCTATGCCAGCGTACATCTCCACCACAAACTCTATTTCCAGTCGGCATGACACCTCATTGATATGCTGAGCATGATCTCAGTTATTGTTGGACTCTACCTAGCATTAGCACAAGCTGTACCATATACAATGGCAAAGCGACAAGCACCAAGTGATGTTCCACAGTACGTTCTCGACTATGGTGAGTCTCACACCCGGAACTCTTGGCATCTAGACAACTGACCAGAAGTAGCACCGTATGTCTGGCTTCACCCAGACGAGCAATTCTTCCCCTCCAATATCTCTGTTCAGCTAGACAACACCCACCCAACCGTCGACGGCGAAAAAGTAGAAGACGCACCTAGCCCCCTCACACTCGACAACCTCGACCAGCTCAACAGCCACGGAAAAGTCTATCTCACACCCAACGACGACTGGACAGAAACCCCACCATGGACTCACGGCACCAAGCCCGACTCGAACGGCAAAACCAACAACGCAGTGCCATCAGCCATCATCATCCACGAAAAGGACGACACCACCCTCGACGCATTCTACTTCTACTTCTACGCCTACAACCGCGGCAACGAAGTCCTCGGCCAACGGCTCGGCACCCACCTCGGCGACTGGGAACACAGCATGATCCGCTTCGTCGACGGCAAACCCAAGTCAGCCTGGCTATCCGCCCACGGCGCCGGCGGAGCATTCACATACTCCGCGCTCGAGAAGAAGCAGGACCGCGCCGTGATCTACGCCGCCCTCTACACCCACGCAAACTACGCCACATCCGGCAGCCACGACCACACGATCCCCGGCCTGCCGCTGGAGGCAGGCCTGATCATGGACTATACGGGCAACGGCACGCTTTGGGATCCGATCCAGAGCGCGTATTTCTACGCTGTCAGTTTCCCCAATGATGCGCCGGATTCCTCCTCTCCGACGTTCAAGTCTCTGGATGGGAGTCCGGTGAATTGGCTTTATTTTACCGGTCATTGGGGTGATGACCAGCTTCCTGACGATGATGAGAGGCAAGCTGAGTTCTTTGGGTTCAAGAAGTATACGGGTGCTCCGACTGGGCCGAGGGACAAGAAGCTCAATCGGGGCGACGTGTGTCCGGAGGGGGCGGTCCCGATCTGCAATGTGATGGACTGGTTGCCGCCTGGATCGTGAACGGGCATGAAGGATGAGAATTGGTGTCTGACAGTACTGCCATTCGCTACGCTGTGATTCTGGATAATGCTTGATGATCGTGTCGATGTCACTGGACCGCATCTTGCGATTATGCTTCAAATCCTCAACCCGTCAGTTCATTTTAGCTACATTTCTGAACCATATTCATGCTGTCATTGTTGCCGTCGGCTTCTAGAGAAACCTGAAGGCCAAACCTGTCTGTTGTTATGTGTGTCCACCATCTGGTGCTCCTACTGCTCAACCTCCTTGCTTCGCTCTCGCATTCGTCGACTCGCCGGTTTGCCTGCCACACGTCAACCTCATCAACTGAACATCACTCCGTCCACGATCTGACAACTCCGCGTCTCCTATTCGAAGCAAATTTCTGCTTCTTGAACTCCTCGTTTCGATCCAATTCTGCATCCACAGGAGTGCATGCCTTGTGCCGCGCCCCATGTATGGACGGAGATGCGTCCTCTCTCAGCTCATGCCGAAGCCTGGGCTAATCCGTGTTCTCTTGATGTAATGTCAGGAGCCAAGAGTAACTGACCATTCGCGGCGCCCAGGTCTCAGTCTCATCCATCGCTGATATCAAGGTGCGCGCTCGCACAGTGTTGCCAGTCTCAAGAGCGGATGACTATCTCGGGGATAGTTATTTGCTTAAGACGAGACTCATACTGTACGTGGCTTGCCTCGTTGGGTAAGCACGTGGTGGAGAGGCAGCTGTCAATGGATACATTAGACCACAAGTTGTACACCTACACCTCTTCGTTCGTTTCTCGACTATCTCGAGACACACAGCTTGCTATGTGAGTCTCACGAGACCTTAGGTCTCAACGAGACAACCTCGAGATTGGATGACCACTGCGCTCGCATCATGCTGTCGTCCGCGTGCTCGTAATGCTTGCGGTAGCAGAGGAAAAGAGACAATTGTTGCCACAGAGTTGTGGTATATTGGTTTTCTGTCATGCGGCACTTCGCCAGGAATCATGTTTCTTTCCAATGCAGCATGATTACGTACTGCGTGGCAACAGCTTGGGCTTAGAGCCTCTGGCCAGGTGAGCAAATCCGACATGGAACAGGCTCAGCTCATTCCAGGGGTGCAAAGGGTGTCCAGTCGGGTCGTACATCCTTCTTAGCTGGTGGAAGCTCGCATATCGGTGGTTCAGGTATCGTTACTCATGTACACAGACTTCCAACCATCTACCCAGAAATGCCTTAATTCTGGAAGCGAATAGATGTAGTAGAGTCTCGAGTGCCCCGATCACGTGTCGGTGCCGGCAATCCCCGGTCAAAACTAGGCAGAGCTCAGAGAGCGTGCTGTCGTTTCGTGATAAGGTACACATGTTCCTCCAGCAATCGAACTATCTCTGTGTTGTTGATATAGTCCCTACTTGTAACGTTTCCCCATCGGCGCAAGTTGCTTCTTGCCATCTCAAGCGGAGTCCCATGTGGCCCCAATATTGTCGCATCTGCTCCGTTGTCCAAAAGGCACTGGATTTTGACAGGATAACCACCAGTAGCATTTGACGCTTCTATCGCGAGCATAGTGTGGAGTGGGGGGCCGAGCTCGGTGCACGACTCATTGATGTCCAGCCCTGAACTCAAGAGAATGGTTAATTGCTCGCGTTCCACGCCGCTCCAGCGACTCCGACTAAAACCCTGGCATGTGGCGAACACCCATAGACCGAGTAGGTTACACCCGCGTAAGCCCAGTTCGCCAATATAGTCAGGCAAGAGATCCCTAGGTATCCACCGCAATTGATTGTGTTCAATGCTTGAACGCGCCTTGAACACAGTGAGCAAGATCATATTTGTGACCCATGTTAGCATTCTGTATTCTGAATATACAGCTGTCAACAGATCTGAGTCGTCAATAGAACACGCTAGTCCTGAGAAGGCTCTGAGTAGCGCAAAGAAATCGGGATCGTTGGCCTCGTCGAAGTCTGTCAATCTCCTCGACACATTTATGAACACCTTGAGCATCTCTTTCGCGAGGATGTGATCAGTAAGTCCTGGCTCCGCGTAAAGCCAGTCGGTGGATTGCCTGTCCATACGATGCGCTTGCGCTAGAATGGCGGCTCGTTGGGCTAGCCCGAGTGTTGCCAGATTTGACCAGGAATAGAGTATTCCCTGGAAATATAGATAATCGCAGTCACATCCAGTAGCTCGACCTGGCATTCCTGCTAGCCAATGATGTAACACCATCAACTTCGACCCCATGATCCATCGATGGCAGTCGTCGAGCGGCTTCGTCCTGTATTGCACTGTCTGTCGAAGATAATACGGATACATGGTAAGAGCATGGTCGAGAAAGCCAGTCGCAGAAGCCATAGTATTCCTCTGTGTTAGTACCGAGAACACCTTTTCGTCTTCGAACATTGTAGGCTGAAGATATCTTGAAAAGTCGACAGGTAATAGATAGTGTCTAAGATCGCAAGAGCTGAATATCCTTGAGAAGGTGACTTCAGAGAGTTCATTTTGCCGCAAGCAAGAGCTGCACATTTGTAGCCACATATCGTCAGGCTGTATGCTGGGCTCTGCCTGCATGAGAGTTCGTCGAGCCCAGCCGGTAGTTGACAAGTATGTATCAAGCGTCTTGTGAAAGAGCTGAGGCTTTTTCCGTCGCGATCCATCTCCGATGCCAACGGAGCTATTTGCATAAACAATGTCGACCATTGAACCTGTCCGAGATCTCAGTCGCAGAGCAAAGCTATCACAACTTAGTGCCTGCTTCGGCCAAAATGGGAGCATATTGGAACCCCCGAGAAATACCATAGCGCAGTGTAAATCCCACATGGTCGTATTCGGAGTTCCATTTTGAATCAGGTGAAGGAACATGGCACTTTCTAGCTGCTTGGATGGCTCAAGAGCCTGCAACAGTCTTTCGTAGACGCCGTTCAGCTCTCTTGGAAACTCGTTCAAGGCTTGGTAGATTTCTTCCTTTGTTTCGCCCGAAATGACACTTTGAACGAGGTGGTACATGGCAAGCCGCGCCCATAATATCACTCCTTCTGTAGCTTGCACGACATCTTTAGTCAATTCGGCCAGGCTAACATTTGGATGTACCTGAGCTGGGATTTGTTGGAGGACGTCCTTCACGTAAGCGTGAATGGTCCTGAAGTTGTACGCTTGCATTTCGAGATGTGGGCGGTCTCCGAGATACTGTGCCAAAATGAACTCCGGTCGACTTGCGACACAGATTTTGCTGACTCCATGATGGATAAGAGAGTCCATTAACCGCAAAAGGTCCAGAGAGTGACCGGAGAACTCATCGAGCCCGTCAATGAAGCCGCAAACGTCGTGCTTCGGTAAGATCGCGCTTGTCGACACTTGAAGCAGGTGAAGAAGTTCTTGTCTATCAAGATTGGACCGTACTTCATGGTAATCCGCTCCCTTTGGATCGTGTCTGATGGCGTCCGCGGCATCATCGCTTTGACGCGCGAGCTGGAACAATATGCTCTTCAAAAGCCCGTCAACTGAATTAGCAATCCCCGATCCAGCTCTAAAGTCGAAATAGAAGTGCACAACAAGCCACTGACGGTCTAGGTGGGCAGGCAACAAATCTCTGGTTCTTGTACTCTCTGCTACATACTTCATGAGGGTCGATTTGCCGCTGCCTGGTTTTCCTGTGATCCAGAACATTGGCGACTCGCTACCCAACCAGTCAGCGAATCCAGGACCACCCTAGGCTTGTGCACTCCATGTCCACTCCACGTGCCGCGCTGGGTCTTGAGCGAGCTGCATTCGGCGTGCACTCATGCTATCGTAGGCGAGAGCCATGCTAAGCTCTACTCAGGTAAGCAAGTGATACTTATCCAATCTTAGTGCCCGCAACGTACCACTTCGCGCGATTCTGTCTCGCTCCTCCAGGCTGAGTGCCGCATGGTTTTGCACGTTATAATCACCCAGAAATGCGGCGGCGTGCCCATCAACATGTACGTCCCCAAAAGTGTGACGCCCCACAGCCCGGCTAGCATCATGATCCATGCGTGCGATAGTATTTGAGCGGAACGATTCAATAAATCAGAAGATTGGTATACGTCGTTGAGACGGCGCGAGGATGTCGTGAAGCACCACATTGACCAATAGGTGACTAGTGCCACTGAGCATCACTGCGGCAGAATCGAAAAGTCTCAGTGCCACCTGGAGAAAGATTCGACGCAGTAAGCATAGAAATTCCATCTCATTGAAAGCAGCATTGATGTTAAGGAAGGCTGAGCAGCCCCTCTTTCGGTCATGTGATTGATGCCTGCCCAAATGTCCATGCAGGTTGCTGGGCATGCAGTGACTACCAAGCGCCCACAGCCGACGCCCAGTCAGCCTTGCAACCCTACGCAAGGTTGACTACTGTATTTGGGCGTGATCGTTAACGTGGTTGACAGACAGTTCTTTCTGCTCTGCAAAGGCAACAACAGCTTCTATTGACAGAAAGAGAAACAAAAGTCGATGAACGTCTTGAGATAAATCGGTTCACCGGTACCCGGAGTTGAACCCAGCTTGTCGTTGGTGGAGCCTTTGGCACTCCGTACTTCGACCCAGCACTGGACCCAGACGAGTAAGTTACTAGCCGTTGTAACAGTATGAAGATTGCCGGTTGTTCTATGCTACAAGAGCACCACTGCGGCTGTTATACTTCATCAGAATAGCCAAGATACTACATGGAACCAGCAGCTGCTTTCCAATTCTGCCTTCATGCGCTCCTCTCCACCAAACGTCTACTTATAACCTCAAAAGTCAATCAACATGTCGTCGTCAAAGTCGTCAGCATCATAAGCGACAGTCGCCTCATTCACTTTCGAGGGAGCCAAACAGTTCGCAATGTCGTTCAGGATAGGGCGTCGATCAAGCATATTCTCAAGGTCGATCGTTCCTTTCACAACTTTCTTTGGAACCTTGAACGGAGCCTTGACCTTGTTCGAACCACTGGGCTTAGCTCCGATGCTCGAATGAGTCAAAGTGGGAACTTTGGGGTTGGCGTTGCCGCTCTGTAAAGGCTTTCTCGCTTCCGCATCGAAGGCAGTAGTTCTTTCCTTCGTTGCTGCTTGTTTCGATGGCTCTTGCGGAAGTTGCGATTGAGTCATCACCACCCTCTCGAAAGTGTGGCCTTCGGTGGCAGCAGCAGGGAGATCGTAAATCCACCGCTTCTCCTTCATGACCCTGACCAACCCCTCCAGTACAGGCACGCCACACCCCTCAAGCGTGCTTTTACTCCCGAGTATGATCAGCTTACTTCTGGCTCTGGTGATTGCTACATTGACACGTCTCCAGTCCTTGAGCAATTCTCCGACATTATGCGCCGGATTGTTTCTAACGCAAGATAGTAGTATGACTTCCTTGTCCCGACCTTGGTACTTATCGGCCGTGTGCATCTCAACATCATTCGCCGCTGCACTGCCAGCGATTGCTTTGACATCGTGACGAAGGAGAGAAAGTTGCGAGCGGTAGAATGTGATCACACCTATGCTCTTTGCTGGGACACCAGACCGAATCAAGGTTGTCAGCATTTGAGAGACTAGTATAGATTCCGTAGGATTTGTGATTCTTTGGTTGGAGCCTGTAAGGGACTCGGTGGCAGGTTCAGGGATGGTAATTGTGTCAGTATTGAGAAGCAGAGCTCGACTTGCTGGAGCGAGTGCTATTCGTAACCAGCAGTTAATGTTGGTCGGTGTGCAAGGTTTAGAGTGTGCTTGAGATGTGGTGGTAGCGTTGCTGCTGTGGGTGGTACGGCTGTGATGAGCGTCGAGAGCGCCTTGGAGGTTCGGAATTCTCAAGGTGCGAGAAGCAACGGAGGAGGTGCCGCATTTGAGTCGCCCACTGTAGATAAGTCGATTGGACAGGAGCATTATATCTTCCGCCATTCGATATTGGTGCTCGAGGTTGACGACTGAAGAGGGTTGTGCCTCGGACAGGAGCTTGAAGAGACTGACGTCTAACCCGCCCTCTTGTGCTTCTTTGTTTTGCACAAGTGGTGGAAGCTGATAGTGGTCACCCACAAGGATGAAGGTGTGAGCCATCCGAATGGGGCCCAAACATACTGGCAGCGTGATTTGCGAGGCCTCATCAACGATGCAATAATCGAAGATGCGGTGGTTGAAGATACCATGGTTGATGCTAAGGCAAGTTGTGGCGACCACTTTGCTGTTTGACCAGGAGCGTTCAAGCTCTTGCATTGATTTCTTTGGGATGCCGCTAAGGTCAGCAAAGGATTGTACATCGGGGTGCACTTTTCCCACCGAACCGAGCCGAAGTATAGGTATGTTGTCGTCTCTGATCTTGAGCAGGATGTTGTCCACTGCGGTGTGAGTGTAAGAGGTCAGCAGAACAGACTTGCCTTGAGACACAAGTGCTCGAATGATGTGCGCTATTGTGGTTGTCTTGCCCGTACCAGGCATGCCGAGGACTAAGGCGTAATCTTTGGCACTCATGACCTTCTCAATAGCCGCTCTTTGATCCACATTGACATTCGCCTGCGAAGCTGGCCCCGATAGAGAATACGCGGTTGAGGTGTGCTTGAAAGACGGGGCTTTCTTTTCCACAACAAGCTCACGGAGCTCTCTGGCCTTGAACAGATCCTTTTCCATGATACGGATAAGATTGTTCCGGACAGTGGCCATACCATTCGAAAATTCGTCCTTGTCTAGGCGGTACAAGATTGGTGATTCGTCCTCTTCAGGTGAGGGATTGGGAACGCCATCGACAGTTACCTCCATGATACCAACGAAAGACTGGTTGGTTTCAGCATCGAAGCCTTTCGTCCTCTTTCTGGCGTTCTGCAGCCTCCTATCGACTGCAACGGTAATCCTTCTCGGCCGCACGCTCGTTACGTAGCCGTTGGCTAGAGCAAAGTGACCCTTCTCATCTGAGATGACAATGGGCTCTCCCACCGTGATCTGCGATTCAGTGAAGGAGAAGCCAGAGTCGGCACTGTTTTTGATAAAGGAGTAGCTGTAACGATTGATCTTCGGACCTTCGACATTCTCCCTGGCCGATCCAGGCTCAATGACCACACCCGAGAAACACCTACCAACTTGTTCTCTTTCAGTGCTTAGCATGGTCCAAAGCTCCCTTCGAAATTTCATGCAGTCTCGCTCTTCCTTTGTTAGTAGTTCGTCCCACTGTTTGAAGAATATCTGGTGATGTGGCTGCAGATGGCTGACGGCATCGTCGAAGATCTCTCTCAAACCACTACTCGTACCGTCTCCACCTTCCACGAGCTTATGATAGGAGAAGCATGAGGTTTGTGCATAGCACCGCTTGCACAAGTGCTCCTTTTTGATCATTGGGGGAAGCTCGAGCTTGTCACGGACATAGCTTGCAAGCAAATTGCGCCAGATGATCATCTGCCGGATCTCGTTTCGAACGCCTTCAATCCTGAATGTCTTCGATGTCTCCATGTAGTATAGGATACCACTAGTGACTTCGACGTCATACCGGTCGGAGAGCAATAGAGTGTACAGCGCAGTTTGAGCTCGGTGTGCTTCATTGTTGTCTTTCATGCCCGTCTTCAACTCTAATGGTGCCACGACAGTTCTAGCAACATTATCTGCAGGAAATCGCATTTGAGCTTGAACAGTGGCGTCAATGTTACCCTTCAGACCGTACATCGGTGACCAGACGTGCTCTTCAAGTTCCAGCAATTTGTTGACTGCTGTAGGGACGAAAGTGCCCTTCCAATCTCTAATCACAGCATCAGGCATAAATGTTGCAGATACGAACATCTCTGCCCAAGCTCTCAGGAGCGGCACCTTGCTCATTAGATGTTCTGTTGCGTCAGCAACCTGTACACCAATTTCATAGAGTGACTCGAAGTAGCTTGGGAGCAGTCGTTCAATGATCTTAGAAAAAGTGTCCCACTCCCAGCTGTTGAGCTTCATGGCCTCTCCAAACACTTCGTGTAGGATATGCCCATAGACCTGGGGCTTCTCTGGTGGTGAGGTGGCCTTGACACGATCTTGTAGAACGGCGCGTCGCAGACATGTGATTGCGTCGCCGATGACAGTGGCCGAGATCAAATGGTCTGGATGGAGGATGACCATGTTCTGACTATCATCTACAATGCATTGGCCTTGATGGTCAAAGTTGCCAATCAGATGTATGAAGGATCCCTTAACGCATCTTGTATCGTACCACGACTGGCGCAGCAGAAGGATGTATAGCTGTTTCGTCTTCTCGTCCTTTATGCTCAGCATTTTCTCGGGACGTTTGCGAGCAGGAGCCGTTTCATACTTGCTCTCGAAGACGTCGAGTATCAGGTAGCGCTTGATTGCTCTGCTATCTGATTGATTCTATCAAAAGCTATCAGTACATATATACTAGCTTGTATCAAATTCCACGCACCTGTTTTGCAGAGTCTGCAGCGTTGCCCCTCATGGCTGCTACTTTATCGTCAATCTCATAGAATATGTTGTCGTCGCAATCGTCATCGAAAGCTCCGTCACAAGCGGTTGCTAGAGCATGCGGTTTTGGTTGCATGCCATTCGTGCCTTGGGCCAGACACTGTTGGGAGTCGACCTTCTCTGCCAGCTGGTGGAGTTCATCATCAAATAGACCGTCGTCATCGTCATCAAAATCGTCCACTATCTTAACGTTGTCTTTTACAAAGGAAGCTTTCTTTTGTGGTCGCATATCCACTTGTTGTACGTCTCGTTGTGCAGTCGTTGCTGGCTCAATTCGCGTCTCACCAATGCAGGGAGGTTGAATGGTGTCGGCGTGCCGCAATGGCGGTAGCTGAATCGAAGTGGCGGCGTCTTTTGCTTCCATCTGTTGCTGCCCTTGGGTGAGGGCATCTTCGATATCATCGAGATCATCGTCGTCGAAGTCCAAGTCGCCATAATCTGATGATTCGTTGACTTTACCTTTCAAAGGGGAGCTGCCGTGTCTCATAGCAGAAGGCGGCGGCAAAGACTTCTTTGGGGAAGGCGATTGTTGCTTTTCCTCGATCGGCTGCTCCGCTCTGCTGGTCTGCGGCTCCACTCTTTCAGGTAAAGGGGACGAGCTTGAGGGTTCATCTTGCTCCCTCTGGCGAGCGGCAAGGCTCTGCTGCACACTTTCCAGTAGAATGCTAACCTTAGACTGCCTCGAAAGCTGGGGTTTCAGCATGTCCTTGCGCTTGGACGCAAATATTTGCTTTGTTGTGCTATGTTGGTCCTGGTATGCTATCCTCCTGCGCTTAGGTCCCGAAGTTGGCCACTCATTCCCACAGCTTGCCGTTCGCCGAAAGGCAGCATCTTTCTTTCCACCACTGGGCGTATGTGGGGACAGCTCGAACGGGGGCAGGGGCGGTAGCACTGGTTCATTGCCTCTCCTCTCAGCATAGTTACTCCACAGGACCGCAGCAGGGTCATCGTGATTCGGAGAGCGTCGAGCAGGTGATCTCTGCAAAGATTGACTGACACTCTTCATATTCAGGGCGTCTTCATCTGGTCGAAAATGCTTTGATCTTCGACCTTGGGACGAGGCGGGCGACGAACTGTGCGAGCGTTTGGTACCTCTTTGAGTAGTTCTGACCGAGCTCGATGGCGAGTTGAGCAGACCAGGTACATGCTTCCAGGTGACCTGCTCATAAGGTGTAGCACTCGGCAGCTGGTTCAGCAGGTCCTCCGGGTTCGCTACAAGGTCGGACAATGATATCCTACCCGGCGTCTGCGGTGGAAGCAGTCTCGAGTCTGGCACATCGTCGTTCTGGTTTTGAACTTTCTTTCCCGTTTGTCCGTCAACAGCATTTTCCTTCTCTTCTGCGGTGGTCGCTTTAGACAGGGCTGGTTCGAGCGTTTTGTTTTTCTGTTTCGATTGTGACCCAGGTTGGAATGGCTGTGAGGGCATTATTTGGTACAAAGGAGCGCGTCCGTTATTGCTGCATCGTACTCCAAGTGTTGACTCTGCTGCATATCCAGAACTGGTGGCCACACAATTGTAGATGGTGGGTGTTGGCTGTCACGAACGGGACGCGTGCTGCGCGTCTTACCGCGTCCTTCGTACTATAAACACGGGGTCGGCTATCCAGCACCGATAGAGTCACGTGAGACGCCTGGGATTGCCTGCCAGGCATTATACGACCCCTGCTGTGGCTATGTAGAGAAGAGGAGGCATCCTCGAATATCTTAGTGCTACAGCTCATCACCTTCTCTACGACTCGTCGCTAACCATGCGAAAAGCTCCTCAGTCGCGGCGGTACATGCTCACCGCGTGTCTTCTGCCGTATAGTGAAAGTTCATATAAGGCAATGGCCAGCCATCCCTGAACGTTGCCGCCGCCTCACATTCTTGAAGGTCGTACTTGCCAGTATTCTCGAGGGTCGGGTGGAAGGACCTTGTCCTACCCTGAGGGGTGAACGACCGTCATGGACGCACCTTCCACACCTCGACACAAGCGGCTTGCAATTACCGATCCCCATGGAAATCGTTCATCTTCAACACCACCAGCTGGCAGATACAACCCACATCTTTTGGCACCCATGGCTTTATCACCTTCTTCGAGACATTCTAGCCCAGGTATTAATAGACTATCGAATGGGCGCCGTTATGCCGACGATGTGATCCCTCGACGGCTTACTGCGTCGCCAGTGGCTCAAGTCAAAGACAGAGACAGGACGAGAAAGCGGCTACCCCAGTACCACTCGATCAATCACGCCGTTGAATTGCTAATGAAGGCCAAAAATGTGGTAGTGCTCACTGGTGCAGGCATTTCGACATCCCTGAACATTCCTGACTTTCGTTCTGATGGGGGCTTCTACAGTAAGTTGTCCTCGTCCATCGGCATCACTACTCCAGAGGAATTCTTTAGCCTAGACTTCTTCACCAGGAACTCCGAATCGTTTTGGGATAACGTCAAGCCTCTATTACCAAAGTATGCTAGAGGCAAGAACGGCGGCTATGAGAATGTCATCTCGAATATGACGAAATCTGACAAAGACGTTGCAGTTCCCAGGTTCAGCAAAACACATGCTTTCCTTGCGCTCTTACAAGCCAAGGACAAGCTGTTGACAAACTATACACAGAACATTGATGGTCTCGAGTTCGCGTCCGGTGTGAACGTGAAGAAAATAATACAGTGCCATGGCTCGTGGGACACAGCAACTTGCTTGACCTGCAAGAAGACCATCTCAGCCAAGAAGTATCTCCCTATCGTGTTCGAAGAGGGCTATCCTCGCTGCAAGTGCGCAGGCAACGACCTACCGAAAGGCAGGACACCCGCGAAGAAAAAGGCCAAGAAACGTAAGAGGGCGATATACGAAGGCGACTCAGACCATGACTCGGACGATGGCACGAAGATGCCGAAAGGCCTATTCAAGCCGGACATTACATTCTTCGGAGAGCCGATACCAGAATATTATGTGCCACGTCTGGAGGAGGACAAAGTCAAGGCTGATCTGCTTCTGATCATGGGCACATCGTTGAAGGTCAGACCTGTCAAGACTATGCTTGTCGACTTTCCTCCTCATATCCCTCAAATCTGGATCAATAGAGACAGGTTTAACGGCACCCATTCCGACATGCCAGGCGTTCACGTTGACATCGAGCTGTTGGGAGAATGCGATGTGGTAGTCGAAGAGCTCTGCCGGCGAGCTGACTTCCCACTAAACGACTTTACCTGGAGCGGTACCCCTATCAACAACGGCAAAGGTCACACGATCCCAGTTCGGGAAAGGCAGAACGGGGAGATGAAGAACAGCATGAGCTGGTCCAAACCATCTGAAACTCCCGTCTCATCAGGACGCGCAGCACAGCAAGTTGAGGAAATTAATTCAGTAGCTATATCCGAAAATTGCACGAAGGTTACCTCCGCCGCTAAAACCATCGCATCGAGTCGTGCCTCAACGACGTCGAAAGTGTCAATCAGCGAAACAGAGACGAAAACGATCAACAAAACCACAAGCCAGAACAATCCGACCTCTGACACTAGGGTAGTCTCCGATCTCGATGCGGAATGGCGATGGCGTTTCACGAAGAAGCCAGCGATAACACTCAATCCAGCGACTGCCTAGCATACTACGCATGGGTATACTCAAGACGTCGCAGCTGAGACAGCAGGAAGGAAGTTCAAGAACGGTTTTCGTAGACACGGTTGCGAAACCTTGAATGGGGTGTGACCGTCCTATGGCAATTGTTCTACGTTCGAAGAAAATGTATGACTGTGATGTTCGTCGCAATTGTGATATATTCTGGTAACCAGGGCAATGGTCTATAGGGTATAAGGCTGGCGTTGCGGCATGAATAGCGTCTTGGATAGTCTTTGAGTAGCAGCAATCAGTACATTTAGGTGTCAACCCTTTCAGCCACACGGTTAACTAAAGCTCCCTAAAGACCATGTGAGACGCGATCCTGGCAGCATGCTCCATGAACGGAACATCAACATCCTCAACGTAGCGCTCACTATGACTGACGGCCAGCCTCCATTTGGTCAGAGCGCTTACGCTGAATGGCAAAGATAGCTCCTGAGTAACGACGGGGCCACGAACCGCAGCAGAGCTAGATCGTCTCCTTAAGGCGCGATGAGAGTGTTCACCGGGGCCTAGGTGTAGCAGTGTTAGAAAGCACTAGGAGGGGATCAACTTTTCATATACAATGCATGCTCATTTGCTGGTTCTCTGCTACTCAACGATCTCTTTTCATCGCGATGCAAGCACCGTCCGATGGTGACAACAACATTAGGCTCGCTTGCTTTTTCTTCTTGCCCGCACTGCAGTAACAGTCGCGATATTCCCCAGCAGCATGTGTTCGCGATAAAAACAACGATCCTCCCGTGCTTCGAAATCCAAAGGCACCTTGTCGCCAATATGAAAACAGTGAAGACCATGACCATCGAAAAGACGAGAGAGCTTGTGCTTGTGTTTGTTGTGTATCTTCATCCTTCGTATCCATTCCATGTCCACGCCGATGCCAAACCATGCCCGAAGAGCAACGCCAGTGCTATGCCGCAAAGTGGTATTGAGAACGAGTACGCCAGAAATGCGCCATAATGATGCCAGTGATATTCTATGCAACACCACCTACCATGGTGAAGCTGAAAAAAATGTCGTCAACGGATAGTGGGGCTTCTCGACCTATACAATGAGGTCGTCGATAGCCAGTCCATAACCTAGTTGGATTTGACGTCGCCGATAGCGACGCCACCACCAGTGCGCATGGTGTTGGTGTAGTCCTTAGCCCACTTGCGAGCCATGATGGAAGCTGCAGTTTGTTAGTAGCGGCACGATCATGTAGGGATAGCAGTGACATACCTTTCATAAACTTTTTGCTCGCGTATTTCTTGAACAGAGCTTCGTGAGCGACAGGGGCTTGCAGGAAGTCGACCATAATCTCGAAAACCGGCAGGATTTCCTCCTCGGTGTAGCCAGCAAACTTAGTAAGCGTGACGTCCCACGGACCACGCTCAAGGATCATTCGTGCCAGATACATGGAAGCGGCGGCGATGTGACTCTGTCTGTACTCAAGGAAGCGATGATCGACCAGGCTGAGCTCCATTAGGTATTTGCCGAGTGTCCGAGTCTGAATGTCGTAGTTGTCGGCTTTTGAGATACGGCGAAGGAAGTTCATCGGGTTGGGGTAGCTGAGATCGTACTTGAGAGTCGACAGCGTGTACCGCTCGGCAGCAAGGACTTCATCGACAGAGAAGCCATCGTCGGCGACGTGTGTGAAGTTGCCAACATGAGGCGACAGGACCTCTTCGTACTTGGAGGCAATGAACATGGCAGTGATGCCGACAAGTTGTAGCTTGTCTAGTGGGACGACTTTCTGTGACAGGAAGCGGTCGATGATGTTGACAGCGAGGAAAAGAGTCTCAGGCAGCAGGCGGAACCTCATGTGGACTTCTATTAGCCAGTCGACGAGGATGCCGCGCATCTTCCACTCCAGATCGTCTTGATGATCCATGTACTGGGCGTTTGGCATGGTGACCTTCTCGAGCTCCTGGTAATATTCGAAAATCTCGCGGACGTACTCAGCACACATCGAAGGGTCATCGAGGTCTTCAGCATCTAGGCCAGCCACAATGTCAAAGGAATCCTCTTCCATCTGCTGTTGTGCCTCTTCAACCATCTCTTGTGTGACCGACTTCTTGCGCACAGGCTGCTCGAGTTCCTCAATAGTCTCATCTGTGGCCGTGGTGGCTGGTGCTGGTATCGACGGCTGTGGTCGCTTCTTCTGTACACCCGAACCACTAGCAGGCTTCTTCGTTTCGGCGGGAGCTGTCTTTGGCTTGACATTGTTGTCCTTGACGCCTAGAGCGGACCTCGACGAGTTCGTTCTTGTGAGCTTCTGAACACCGCCGGCTGTGGCAGCCGAGGACTTGGACGCGGCTGTTGGCTTCTGACCAGCAGCCTTCTTGCCTTCTTGCACAGCTTCGACGCCCTTTGCGGCGTTTGTGACATCTCCCAATGCTCTTCGGCCACGCGTGCCATTCAATGTACCTGTCGTCGATTTCTTGGTCTGCAGAACCTTCTTCGCTGGCGGGTTGGCGACATCTTCTGAGGTAGTGGCGGCAGCTTTGGCACGCGTCAACCTTGTGTTGGCAGCAACATTGTTTTCATCGTTCTCGTTATTGATGCGCTGTCTTGTACGTGGCTGCTGCGTGTGTTAGTCGCGGCACGACCCCATGCTGCCTGGAGAGCGGACTTACAACAGGCATCGTGAATGATTTTAGCAGCTAGTGCTCGCTGAAGAAGGGCAATGGTGGGTGAGGGTAAGGAGATCGGCTTGACGCGTGTTTGAGAGCGACCTATGACTGAAAGTTGTTAGTATAAGATTGCACCATCCACTCAATTGCACCAAGAATGACGCACGGGCAGTTCGAGAGCGTGTATGCAGTACGGCAATCTCTGATTCTTCTGGACGTGTACAATGTATTGTTGTAATCGGGCGTTGTAGTTGGCCGAGTCAAAGCCTTGGGCTCTCTGCTTGTGATACGTGGTGTTAGTCGACAGCGATACGACACGAGTGGCAGGTGCGCGGTTCTGATCTGCCGTCGCGTGTCGTTGGTGCCCGAAGCGTGCAGCTAGTATTGCATACACGGAATACTCCTATTCAAGGTAAAGCTCGACGTGAAGAGGTGTTGAGCTGAATGAGCAAGCTTGTTTATTGGAAGGAGCTTTGTTTTGTAGGATGGGTGAGTAGAGGGTGTACCCAGGTACTCGTAGCTTTGAAGTGCCAAAGAAGCAGAGTCGGCAAGCCTTGGACCGTTGTTTGGCTTGGCACAATAGCGCGCTTTTGCGCTGGATCAACCCGCCAACTTTGTCGCTGCTGCTGCGATTGGTTCGACACGACGCGGCGCGCCACTCCAGCCCGTGATGTAATGGCCGATGAGCATGGACGTGCTTGAGAGTAGACTTACGCGAATGGCTCCAAGCTCACACTCCTATTCGTGCTGGCGACGATATGTTCTTGACCGATGCGGTATCCAAGATATCCTGAATGCTGCATACAAGAGAAGCTTCGTGCAAAGAGATGATTTGTAGGATAGACGACGACTGCTGCAAAAGTCCAAAGGTCAAAGAGGTCGCAGAACAAAATCAACCTTATTGGCTCCCTGCCGGCTCCAGCAGGTGCGATCCGTGTTGCCCTGACGGTTGCCCTGGCAGCAGATCGAGTTTTCCACCCTAATTTTACTCAGTCAATATCACGGCAACGACGGGTACCTGCGTCCTTCTTGCTGAAAGGCTTTACAAGTTTAGCTTGCAGCATGCAACTGAATATGCAGATATATGCGCGACAGGGCGAACAAAAGATACACGATCAGGTCAGAAGTCTGACGTTTGTTCATATATCAGGTACGATGCTGGGTATCTATCTATGCAGCTGTCATAGAACGTATATTACAGCAACTTCGCTGAGATGCTCTTCTTTGCTCCATGCTTGGTGTTCGACACTGGTTAGTCTCTCACTTTCTGAGCTCGTCGTTATCGTGGTCAACCGCTCTCAGGCAGATGCCACGGAGGGAGCATCGCTGATGTCTTCAGACCCAGTAGTGCGCATGACGTCCTTGCCAACACCATCTGTCTCTTTTGCAGAGGTATGACCATTTTTCTGGGCCTCGACGGTCTGTACATCCTCCTTAGCAAGCTGATGATCAGCAGAGTGCTCGACCTCGTCCTTTCGTATAGGCATGCCTTTCTTTCTTCCGCCTCTTCCATTTCTGCTCTGTTTGTTCCTGGGGCTCCGATGCTATCGGCCTCGCTGCATGACAGGCTTGACCGCACCATCCAGCTCTTTCATCCCAGGAATCTCCATGCTCATGATGCTGCTGTCCTTGCCATCAGACTCTGCCCAGCGTTGAATCAATTCGTTTGTCTCCATTGGCTTGATCTTATCTCCAGCTGTGCCAATGGTGATATGTGGGTACTCGTTGACGCAGCTCCAGACCGTGCCGGTGGGCGAAGGCAAGATTCTAACAAGAATGCCCATCAGCCGATCGTCCCAGATCACGCGTTCGAGCCGCAGTCTACCTGCGCCTAGACTTGGTGTGCGATCACCGTTCTGCTGCTTGCTGATAGCATCTCTGTACACGTCGGTGTAATACTGCCACAGCTGAGGGTTCTGCGTTCCGCTTGCTCGATGCATCAAGGTGATGTGAAATTCTTGCTGGATGCGTTTCGAACCTTTCAGCTGCTTGTAGAACTTGCTTTCTTCCGGCCTTGCGTTAGAGAACAAGGAAGATAGGATCGAGTTGATGTTCGTCGCAGAAAGGGTAATGCCAAAATACTCTAGACGCTTCACAAGCTCATCAGGAGACAGTTGTTTTGGCTCAGGTGTGTTCTGCTTGCTACCATTGACCTTCTGCTTATTGTCTCTCTTGTTCTGGAACGTACCAGACAAATCGTGCCTCTCGTCAGCTTCGACAGTGTGGTTCATTCCATACTCGATAGCATCTTCCATCTCTTGATGCGTTGGCATTTCCCTACTTTTGAAGACCGAAGGATAAGCATAGTACAAGTGATTGATGACTGTCTCGAGGTTCTCCAAAGACGAAGCTGCCACGTCAAGGTCAATAACTTCTTCGAAATTTGAATCTGGTTCTCGATTGGTGTCACAACCCTGGAAGCGGGTGAGAAATCCTTCCATGATGCCAACAATCTCTGCTTGACCCTTCGACGCAGCCTGGATGGTCTGGTGATTGTCTCCTCGATTCAGCACTCGTCCCTGCGTGACCTCCCGGATGCCGTTGAGCATTTTGTCTTTTGGCTCGTGAACATAGTGCATTGCCACAAATTTGGTATCAGGAATCACCTGCGAGACATCGTTGATGATCTGCTCTCTTTCACGCTTTTGGTGGTTGTTTCGGTCAGCAATAACCACTGGATGGGCCGCCATGAGATTCGTGATGGCAAGTGTGAATCGTGCAGCTCGATTTCCCTTGCCTTGTACGTTGTCGTTCTGGGTGTGGCCCCAGCCAAAGAGCTTTACTAAAGCCTTCGCAACAGTGGTCTTCCCGCAACCAATAGTCGCGATTGGCACGAGGAGGATATTGATGGGTCCCTCCAAGGTGCCCTCAGTGTCTTCCTGATTGATGATGTCTGCACCCGTCTGACCTTTCTCTGCGAGGAAGCCATCCCGCATCTTAATGATTCCATGATTCTGATTGTACTGTTTGCCCAAGTTCTGATCTTTGGCCAGCTGTTTCCTTGCGTACAGAAGATATTCCTCTGTGATCTTCTTGTGCTTCTTGAATCTCGGTGGTTTGCCTGCGATGATTGCTTTGGTTGCTTCTCGCCATTGTCTATACATTAGGTATGGCTCCTCGAACTTGAACTTGAAGAACCAGTCCATGCCTGCATTCCCAGACGTGTCCTTCAGCTTGCACCGAATCACGAATCCTTCTGTGTCGCGTCCATTCCACGACCCTGTCTCAGCACATTTATTCAAAAACTCCTTGGCCTCGTCCAGGCTCTGGATGATCTGGTACTCAGCTTTCTTGAAGCCCCACTCGTCTGCAAAGCGGTGTACTTCGGGCCCTGACAGTGTTGCGAATTCCGGTAAGTTGAAGTTGATTCCATGCATGTAGAACCCTGCAGTCTCAGGGGGATACGCTAGGACGTGCTCTTCGAATTCGTCGTCACATAGCTCGCCAACTGCAGTCACGTTCATCTCTCGCAGGGCTCTCGCCAAATCTTCTGTGGTCTTACCAACGTTCGCAACGTGTCGTTCGATCCACTTCTTTCCGACCACAGAATGACTCGCTGAGACATCTTCTCTTGCTCCTGTAGAGTGCTTGCTACATACCAGTAGTGTTCCGTCTTCCAAGCCCGATATGAAAATGATGCAGCCATTCTCTTTGACACTCAGCTCGTAAGGGCCGACGGTGTCTCTCTCGACATTCTTCCACTCTGTCTCCCTTACTTCCCCAACATTGAAGAATTTGTTGTATCCTCTGATGACTATTTCAGGATTACCTGCGGAGTTCTTTGTTGTGAAAAGGCCTCGGGCATATGTCGGAAGGTCGTCCTTCTTATAGTCCCAATCGTTGAACTTCCAGGAATCGACATAGATGTCGCTCCCGTCCACCAAATATGTCGACTTTCTGCAGGAGAAGCCATGTTTCTTACCCTTTCCTCGACCACCCTTGGCAGCTTCTAGTGCTTGCACCATCTGTCTAACGCCATGCTGTTGACGTTGATCCATGCTGGGCATCAGTGTCAGAACTGATAATGAGAATTGTCAGTGCTTTCGAGTTGCTGAAGTCTTCACCCAGCTTGATAGAACCCAGAAGTTCTGTCAGTCTCGGTTTCGGAGACGATTCCAGCAACTGGCAATGAGAACGCAGATCGCTCAAGCAAAAGAGTGTATTGTCTCGTTAAGTTTGAAGTGGAGGGTGGACGGTCGAACTACGTATTTACCTGTGTAAGGATTTTTATTCTACAAGCATGGAAAGAACGACCAGGATATTGTGTCTTCGGACGTCAAAGCCGCAGGCAGTCACACTACCAAATGAGTCATGCTAAGGTGATTACCTATCTCAAACACTCGTCGTCACGGTGAGGAAGAGCCACAGCCTGATTTCAGCTTTCAGCTTCTGCACAGAAGTGAACGAAGAAGCTTCATACTGCTTGTGTCTGTGTGCCGTGTACTTCCAGCCACGCTAGTAACATGCACGCTGACGCCTAGCTTATCGATAGCTGGGAGCACCCTGATTGCAGTGGGGTCCAAGTTTTTGTTCGTCGACGCCTGTGCCACATCTAGATGTTGATGTCGACGCTCAGACATATCCTACGGGTGGTGACACGTAGTCAGGCGTATCTTCGCAGCGCAACACAGAGGCTGCCATTAATCTCGTTCGAGTTCAAGCCCTGGTACAAACTGCGTGAGACAACAGAGACACAAATAATCCGCATAGGTCCATTACCACGGAGCACATCTCAAGCCCCTCCCTCCAGTGCAACAATGACGGACCCAAATCCCTTCCTCCTCGCAGCGAACGGACCAGACCTCGATCCTCGGCTTCTGTCGCATCTCCGCGAAAACCCATCCCTAGCATCAAATCAAGACTCTTACGGCTATTCCCTCTTACACGCCGCAGCCTCCTACAACCACGTCGACCTACTTCGAGCGCTAGTCAACGAATTCAAGGTAGACGTCAACTTGCGCGACGAAGACAATGAGACATGCCTGTTCGTCGTGGAGACCGTTGAGGCCGCGAAATGCTTAGTTGAAGAACTGAAGGTCGACACATCACTCACGAACGACGACGGACAGACAGCACGGGAAAAGATAGAAATTGAGGATGACTATCCGGAGGTCGCAGCGTATCTGGCACATGGTAGCGTTGCGGTTGGTGAATTGAGCCAAAATGCGAGCGCTAGTGGGCATCCACCGCCGCTGCCCCCAAATGTGAAAGTGAATATCGGGACTGTAGCTGAGGATGCAGGTGGTCAAGAGCCGGACCCTGAGTTCAAGAGGCGGATCGAGGAGTTAGCAAGTAGGGAGGACTTTCACACTGACGAAGGGCAACAAGAGCTCAGAGCGTTAATAACAGATGCTGTCCTGGGTGTGAGTCAAGATGAGCAGCAACAGGACAGCCAAAGGAGGAGAATTGATTGAGCAGCTCTGTAAGGGTGACAACGTTTCGATACACACAACGATGGAAGTGCAGAAGTCAAACCGGGTGGTTATCGAGTTTGCATAGAGTTTGGTCGAGAGGGACGACTCGCATTGCAGTGCGTAAACTCGACAGGAGCGTGAAGCTAGATGTATCATTATGTCTGTACACGCGGTTGATCCGTTCAGCCGTTCATCCACGCTGCCACTCTTCCACCACCGACTCGAGCCGCGAATCGCAGACCCGTGCTCCCCATCGGGAAGTAGCTGACAAGATACCATACCAAGGCAACAAGCTGGATAATCGACGATAATAACGTGAGGAGTGTGGAGTGCAGCTGTGACGGCAGTTAGTCCAGGCCTTCCAGGTGCACAGCCAACACTTACTCCGACTGCAAAATATATGGTTAGGACGATAGCGCCGAAGTATGTGGCAGTGAACGGCAGTCGTGGTCCAGAAAGGAGGTGCATTACATATTGGTAGGGCCCCATGAGGAAAGCCCAGGAGGAGAGAAACAGCAGCGAGCCAAAAGACCACCTGTCGCACAGCAGTCAGCATTGCATCTTCAGGCCATCCCGCGCATCCGACTTGACGAAGGCGACAGCAAGGCTGAATTGACAAGAACTCTATCAAAGAAATCGCATGATACTATGTTCGGCAGACTGACATCATCACAAGGTGCATAAGTCTGTCACATGCCACCGTGTTCATGTTGTGAGGGTGTAGAGGGGACATGGGGAACGCGCAAGGAGATCGGCGGAGCAACTTACAGAATTGCAAACTTGCGGGGCTTGAGAGAAAGAACAGGAAATAGTGCAAAGCAAATCACAAAGCAAGCCAACGCTGCCAAGTTGCAGCCACCAAAGATTAACATTCTGTCCCATCTGCTCACTGTTGTGTCAAAATCAGTCAACGCTGTCTGGCCCGGGTGGTGATTCGTGACTTACGCGCAAACCAGCCTTCCTCCTCTTCCCGCCTTGACGGTGCCGGCAGAGGTGCGCCTGGTGCTTCATGTGTAGGCAGTTGTACATAGCCTCGCTTCCCAAATGGATTGAGGTTTGAGATTGTGTTTAGCAGTGGATTGGTGGGATTGGTGTTGGCAGGGACATCAGCGTCTCTCCGAGACCAACCCAGGCCGTTCATGGAATCGCGGAAAGAAGCCGTTGCCATGTTGCTTCGCTCGACTCGCTGTGTGACTCTGGAGTGCACGGACAGTGAGTCGTAAGTGCTGAGATGTGATATACGATCGTGGACCCAAGACGCCTAACAAAGCGGATGGGAGGGGTGAATGGCGTCTGCCGAGACTAATGCGAGTAATGCTGCAGGCTCTAGATGCAGTAGTGGCGAAAATCAAGGTTTCTTTCTCAATGGTAGATCAACAACATCAGTGATAGTGGTTGTTCTGCTCTTGCGAGGGCTGAGAGCTGAGACGCAGCTTTTTTTGCTCCTCTACCTCCGAGTCCTATCTCCACTCCACTGCTACGTCTGGCTGCCACGTTGATCCGCAGTAGAACACAGCGCACGCGCTTCCGTGGAACAGTGTCAACGGGTGCTCGCAGACAAAGCAGATCCAGAAATCTCACCTCAGGAATGCAGATGGATCTGAAGTTTGCGGAGTTGACGGCAGACTGCGGTGTCTAAGCGGGGTCGATGCGGCTGGATTCAGAATGCAGCAGTTCGAGTGCAAGAAGGTGGGATGAATCGATGAACCCTTTGACCAACTTCACAGCGCAGTGATGGTTGTGATGGAGGTGTGCGAGAATAGCGCAGCCTGCGCAAAGTCGGGAGAGGCGTCTCCAGACTTGCGTTTCGGGAGAAAGTGGAGCGTTAGCACCGAACAGATCACTGGCCAGACTGGCATTAGTCATGTACTAAGACCTCTAGTGCCACACCTAGTGTCTTCATGCAATGATCACCATTCCACTTCTGCCCATTCACAGCACATGCCTCACCACTGTCTGCCCTTGTCAACATCTCTTTCTGGCTTTCGCACGGCTCTACGCCTCGTCACGAACCCCGCTTGTGCCGTGGTGTGCTTGATGCGCAACATTCGACATGAAGCATATCGATCAAGTGTGGCAACGTATCGTATGGACCTTGCTTGAACCCCACTTTCGTTGTTAAAGATTCAGCTCCAGCAGTCCGCATTTATCTTCCGTTGTATGCGGTGGACCAAGGTAGTAAGCCTATATCAACACTAAAATAAACCGTGCAAAAGAACATGGAAGCATCACGAATAGATAGCCCCGAGCTGTTACACAAAGACGAAAGCGCACCAGGCCAGTGAAGAATACTCCAACCCCGACTGTGCACTGAACTTTCGTTCTCGTCGATGCTTAGGTAGGGGGCCCCATAGTTGTATTCCTCCGAGTGAGATCTGCAGCAAGGAATGTGGCTGGCGGCATGAACCCTTTTCCAGCATTAGACATGCACGAGTACACAGTTTGTATGCCAATTCATAGACGTCAGCATTCGATCTGAATGGCATAGAGGTGGGAGGACATTTCCTTTCGCCTCTGAGCCCATGGAAAAAGATTCCCACCGGAGTTCGCGCTTTACTGGAAAGAATGTGCCTTTCAAGCGAATTCAAACAGGCCGCAACGTCTTCCCACGAATGCATGACCTGTCCATTATGTCTCGGAGGGGGCTCCTCAAGCCTGCGTGATCCAAGACGTTAGCCACGGTTTTAGACAAAGGACTGGAGGTGTGGATGGCTTTGTATGTCTGCTGCCTCAGCATCCACACCCCCACCGCGGTCTGGTTGCCTCGCATGAAGGAAGCCATTCATGTTGATTGGGCAGCTCCAAACTCGTCGTATGGTCAGGTATGGCGTTGCTTGACCACCCGAGCAGTCATCTGCAGCCTCGAACGTCCCCGTTGAAGGCAAGGAATACTCGTACTCGCTGGAATAAGCAGGACCTGCATAAGATAAGAAAGCAGCATTCCCTTGACTAGAGATCTATGATTCTTCCTTCAATCACGATTGCATTTCTAGCTTCGGTCCCGAACCATCATCAATACTGTACTTGTGAGCGCGTCACCGCGACTTGCATTTCGAGCCTTGGCAGCCATCGTCGTACTTCGTGTTCGGCCCGCACAGCCACACGCCTCAGAGAATCGAGTTTGATCGAGTTTGAGAGGGCTTCCAACTATTTTGCCACCTAGTAGTTGCCCAAAGCCGCCAACCCGCCTGCCTATAGGCGTGCCGCGCTCGACCCTGGAACAACCCTTGTGCCAGACGTTGGTTAGAGGCTGGTACTGGTCTGAGGTGCACACGAACCAAACTCACTTTCCATAATACCTCAACACAACCAAACATCATCGTTGTCGCAACATTGCTATCGCCATCTTACGACAACATTCGTCGTGCCTCATACCTACATCAACATCCTGATTAACATCGACAACCACCGAGGACCCGCCAACCAAGATCTGCAGCGCTCGCTTATCATTGTCCCCGCATTGACCGAAATATCCTCGAGTCCCGTCCTCTCAGTCGGTGAGGGACGACAACATACCAATCAGTTTGTAGACCTCTTGATCGCATCCTCATCCTTTAGGCCAGAAACGACTTGCGCGCCGCTTTGAAGATTGACGACATTGTGCTACATTCCGGGCTTCAAGTATAATATTCCCGCATCGGACAACGCTCCCGCAGTTTCCGAGTCCTTTGCCAGCCTTAAGCCATCCAGGCTAATGGCCTGCTGATTGACCAAACATTGTGCTTGCTCAAGTGGGAAACATCAGCAACAACTTATATCCATCAGATACCTCGCAGACAGCCTTCCAAGAAGACCATGAGCCGTCCAAACAATATGCCTTACATCAAATCAGAACCCGACGACTTCGAAACCCTGTCCAACGGATACGGTAATTTCAATTCCAACCAGAACTTTTACAACTTCCCTCAGAGCTTGAATGGGAGCATCGACCCATCAGAACTGTCAGTGGGCAATGGCAACTTCAACCAGAACTACAGCTTCGGTGGGCAGAACATGTCAGGAAGCTTTCACATGGGAGGAGGCGGTACATTCAACGATGATGAGCTACTAGAGAGCCTCAACAGCCCTCAAGACTTCTCGGGCATGCAGCAGAATGGAGCTCAGAGCATGGGCATGAATCAAGGACACATAAATGGCATGTACTCCAACACTCCAGATGGCGCACCTATCCAAAGCCCTTTCACAGCTGGTTTCGACTACAGTCAGTTCCGTCCATTGGGCTCAATACCACAACACATGTCGCCTCATCAAGGGGCAGCATACATGAACAAGCGACCGAGCATGCAAGCTCAACACCGCAAATCCTCTGCAGAACAGAGAAACCCCATGACACCGAGGACCGCCGCCATGGCCAGCTTACACATCGGCACGCCCGACTCTGGAAGCCTGCAACAGAACGGCCAGGCTATCCGAGCACCAAATTCTCACAATCGACATCAGAAGAGTATGTCAGGACAGTTTGATGGCACCCCAAGCAGCATGCACTCTCTTTTGGAATCGCCACTATCATCGCCAAGCAATATGACACATCGTGCTGGGTAAGTACATCATCCCCTGACAGGTGGTACAAGATTACTGACACATCAGCCACAGAATCTCTCAGACGATCAGCAGCAAACATGCTTCTCTCCCTGCCAAGGTTGAACACTCTCACTCCGAAACGCAAGAGATGAAGAAGCGAAGACGCCGAGCATCACACAATGCGGTCGAACGACGGAGACGGGATAACATTAACGAGCGTATCCAGGATCTCTCCATGCTCGTGCCTCAGCACAGACTGGACGATGACCGAGTCAAGAAACAGCTTGCCACTAATGGCCCGCTTTCCCCCAATATGGGCCCTGCCAGCATGAGCCCGCCGAATGCAGCCACATCACTCCTTGCTGGAGCTAGTGGTCGGCGCGCTGCAAGCACAGCAGGCAACATCACCCTTGGTCTTCCCATTGAGGAGAAGGAGAAAGGGCCAAACAAGGGCGACATCCTCAACGGCTCAGTCGCCTGGACCAGAGACCTCATGTGGGCTCTGTACCACAAGTACGTGCAAGAAGAAGAGCTCGCAAACTACATTACGCAACTTGGCGGTCAGTGGCCATTCCAGAACACGGAAGACGACAGGCGAATGCGGACCGAGGTTATGGATGCGGTGGAGAAGAACGATCCAGGTAGCTTCTCGTACACTCGCCACGACGGCAGTGGCCTTCGGGTACCGAAGCACACCACTCTCTCTGGTGAACGCATCCAACTCAATGGGAACAGCCTAAGCCCGTCCAGCAATCTTGAACTATCGCCTGGCTTCCATAGCGGAGGCAGTGGCACCAACAGCGGTAGCAATCCTGCTCAACCTCAATTCTGGCACTCTGCTGGCCATGCCGGAATGAGTTTCAAGGAAGAAGATGAGCTTATGGAGTTGAACTCATAAGGATGAAGCAGGCCTTCAACAGGACAAAGCAACGCACTACCTCACACCCGCACACCCCGGCATAAGGCTGTTACTCATTTCTTTGAATATGCATGAACACTGGTAATAATATTTAGGCTGGGCTGAGATTTGATGAAATATTGCGCTGAGATACCCCTCTTTATGTTTTGAGACTCACGGAGAGTTTCCGGAGTGATGGGTCCTGGATCTGGAGATGGGCATTCATAGGCCTGGGGTTTATGTACGCTTCGGCGACTTTGTTGGATTCGACAACACTACGAGTCCATAGCACTATCCTTTAAACATTGTCCTTGTCGTGGGCGTGCAAGTTCACATATGGATGCTAGAGTGATTCCTCAAGCTGCCCGTGCCGGTGTTTGTGACGCGTTTCCACCTTCCTACCTCCGCCTACGCGCATGAGTTCAGTAGAACAGCGCTTGACTCGTCGCTAGAGCTAGATATGCTGGGTTCTTCTGGCTGATATTTGCATGATACGTGGGAAACACGGGCGGAATGGCTTCCTTTTCAGGCCGTTATCTTATCTGGCTCAAGCACTTTTTCGGCTGCTAATCTCTCGCGTACCCCGTACCTCCGCCGTCCATCTCCATACCGCTAGATACCCCTGCTCTTCGACCGCCCGTGGCCGACTTCGCTCGTTGCTTCAACTTTCACTTCTGCTTCAGTTCTGGGACTCTTTTGGGCTGTGTACAACTCCTTCACAATAAAGCTTCTAGCGACATCCTCTCCTCTCCTCTCCTCTCCTTATCTCCTAAACAGATCTTCTTAGCTGCGCCCCCGACGCGACCTATCCCGAGCTTCACGAAAGGAGCACAAGTCTCAACCACATAGTCAAGATGACGACGGCACAGAAGCCTCTACCGTTCCAGTACCAGTTCGCAGCTGGTGCTGTGGCTGGCGTCTCTGAGGTACAATAGTCAAGCTGTCAAGTACAGAGCAATTGCTAACATGTGTACAGATTCTTCTCATGTTAGTCTCTAACAATCATATCAGTCTCCTCGATCTAACGTCGTTCACACAGGTACCCTCTCGATGTTGTCAAAACACGAGTTCAGCTCCAGGGCAAGGTTGCCATCCCCGGCCAAGATCACTACACGTCCATGATGGACTGCTTCAGAAAGATCATCAAAAACGAGGGCGCCTCAAGGTTATACCGTGGCATCGGCGCCCCCATCATGATGGAAGCCCCCAAGCGAGCAACGAAGTTCGCAGCCAACGACTCCTGGGGCATCTTCTACCGCAATCTCTTCGGCGTCAAGCAACAAAACCAACCGCTCGCCATCCTGACAGGTGCCACGGCTGGCGCAACCGAGTCTCTCGTCGTCGTACCCTTCGAGCTCGTCAAGATCAGAATGCAGGATTCGGCCAGCGCGGGCAAATACAACAGTATCATGGACTGTGTGACCAAGACCGTCAAGGCCGAAGGACCCTTAGCTCTCTATAACGGCCTTGAATCGACTGCATGGCGCCATATCCTCTGGAACGCAGGCTACTTCGGCTGTATCTTCCAGGTCAAATCGCTTCTTCCACCGCCGGGCGCCAGCAAGACACAACAGACGCTCAACGATCTGGCCTCCGGAGCTGTCGGTGGAACAGTCGGTACGATGCTAAACACCCCCATGGATGTTGCCAAGACGCGGATACAGAACTCACCGAGGGTACCCGGCCAGGCACCGAAATACAACTGGGCGTGGCCAGCTCTGGGGACGATCGCGAAAGAGGAGGGCGCTGCGGCTCTGTACAAAGGTTTCTTGCCCAAGGTGCTGAGACTGGGTCCCGGTGGTGGCGTGTTGCTTGTGGTCTACACCAACATGATGGAATGGTTCAGGACTATGGGTGCGCAGCCTGTCGCGTGAACATAAGTAGAACAACGTCGGATCGTCAAGAGCATTTGTGAGCATACTCGGAGTTGGAGGCCACGTATAGACTACGAGCATCTGGAGCAAGACCAGATCTTGGATCGGCAGAATTGGCTCGCATTTGAGCTGTACAGTATTAATCAGTATCAAGCACCTTACCCTGTGGCATCTCTCTCGCGTCAAGTTGTGCATGGCACGTGGCAAGGAGCGGACAAATCAAATTCGAGTTGAGGCATAAATACTTCCCTTCCAGCTGCGGTCGAGAGCCCGACTCTAATTCAATGAAGACAACACTTATATACCAGCCAGCGGTCGTCCTACTACCCGCATACTGACCAGGGCGCGATGCTGATAGTTGATAGATAGACGATGGTACGGATCGTTTGGGGCCTCCGTCCTGTTGAGGGCCGCTCTTGCGAGCAACGTACGGCTGGCTGTAACCCCGTACCATGGTGCCAGTCTCTGCGAGTAGGGAAGGAATGTACCAGTTTTGCCGAAAGGATTACCTACCTACTTGAAGGTCTTCAAAGGTAAAGGGACATGACTGGGATTAATGTTTACTTATTCAATCATCTGAAATCTAATTTATGTCTGAACCTGACGAGGCTCAGTACCTGTACATACTCACCTATCACTCCACGTACTCAACACACTCATCGTCCTACTCCTGGCCTGTCCCCGTCCCCGTTCCCTCCACGGACTTCCCCTCGGTCTATCAAAGTCAACGAGAAACTCCTCCGCGCCAGCAATGATCCATTGGATATCGACATCGTAGGTCCGCCCAGTCAATTTGTCAAGATAACTGTCCCTCTCCCTGCCCTTGGCTATGAACGCGCCCTTAGCCGCCTGTTCTGCGTCTATCTCGGCCCGCTCGCTGGTGTCGGCCATCTGGCGCTTGATCACGTCCCGCGCCATTTGGACTTGGAAGTCCCAGTCTTCGATCTGGGAGAGACTGGTGCGGAGTTCGTCGACGATGAAGGGGTCGGGACGGGGTTTCCGGAGTGGTGGCTGCGGTTGGCATTTCCGTCGTGATAGGAGGCGTTTGAGCCCGCTGTTGCCAGGTCTACTTGATGTATTGTTCGAGCTTGAGCTTGGGTCTGGGCTCAGGGGACTGTTGAAACTGTCGAGGTAGGTGTCTAGCTTGTTCTGCACTTTAGCGTCGAGCTCGGTGAGGCCGTCCAGGATGAGTTCGAGTCTGTTATTGTTCATTGTGGCGCTCATGATCGTGTCGGATAGATCTTTGGGCACAGGCTCGGGGGCGTTGTTGAGCGTCTCTTTGATGTAGTAGGAGAGTCTGGGGCCGTACTCACTGATTGGGGATAAGTCAGGGAGGGACTGAGAGCGTGGTCGGGATCTTTGTGGCCTGGAGAAGTTTGGGGCTGTTGGCTCTCTCTGGCCATTGGACGACAGGAGAGGTTCTTGGCCGCCTGTCTTCAGGTGGCGGAAGTCTGTCGGCGCGCTGATGGCTGGAAGTGATTCGACCGGTTGTAGGTCTTCGTACGTCACGAAGGAGAGTTCGTCCTCCTGGGAGAGTTCATCCTCCTGGTGTTCCAGTTTCAAAGCCTCAAGGGCGTCCTCCATCGCGAAGAGATTGCCTGCATCTCTGTTAGCGCTTGTGTTCTTTCGTATCACGTCTTGTGGCAGGGAGGCCATCGCCGTAGATTGTTGTTGCAGAGAAGCACCCTTTATGATCGTCCTCCGAAAGAGCTGGTTCAGGGGAACACCCATCTTTGCAGAGGTGTGTTGTGCAGAGTCCAACGAGAGTGCTGGAACTTGCATGCTGCTTGTCATGGCTTTGGGGTTTGGGAGAGATACATGCATAGCTAAATACTGCATCGACACCAGATTGTGGAGTACGTAGTATAATAACAGAAAGCTCAAAGCATCTGCGTAGGGACAATGTCTTGATGACCATGATTGTTTGTCTTGCAGACAACAACGTTCGTCCATTTCATTGACGACATTGTACCATCAACAATGTTTCTCTAGTTCGTGTTCATGCTGTAATGTTGCTTTGTCTGCCAGAGAATGTGAACTGTCCGGTCTTTGAACACGTTCGTGCAGGCCTCTAATCACCGCTTGCGAGGGGTCGTCCCTCTGCTGTCAATGCCATTTAACAACAGCAGCAATAGCGCTCGCAGCCGTGGCAACAACCCCACTTCTGGACCTCGCAGCATGGACATTTGACCGCGGCTGGAGCGCCTTGGATCCACAGCTGAACGTAACCTCTTGCGTATGCGCCATGCTCGAAATATTCACCACATTGACAGGGCCCTGTTCTCCACCTCTGTGCTACCTCGCTATTGCTCCTGTAGGAGAACTGCCGGTCTTTCTCGTCCCAGTAGGTTTGTTCAGTAGACACGAATTTATTGCAAGATCCGCAAAATCGAGCTGACGATCTGTTCCACCCTTTATTGAGTCGTTTGAAGAGGCCGTCGAGCTCGTCCGGACTGACCCGGTTCCTGGCCTCGTAATCAATCTTCTTTCTCTTGGCCACCCAGTCGTCGAGATCCTTGTCACTGAAAGAATCTTCAACAAGACAGTGTTCGAGGTAGATCTCTCGGACGCTCTCTTCTTCGCCGTGTTTAATCTTCTCAGGGAACGTCAAGAGCTTTGGATCGCTACTGAGAGCACGAGCAAACGTCTTGCAGGTTAAAGCAAGACAAACTCTGTCTGCGGCAGAGAGGACGTTTTGCTCGAAGATGGACAGCTGGATTTCTCTTGGCACCCGTAGTAGAATGACTCGTAGCAGGTTATTGCTGAGCTTATAGGCATCGTCGAGCATCTAATACGAGTTAGCACCTAATATCGTGGGTCATCCATGGCAGCGTACTCCTGGAGGAAAGGTGATGAGAGGTGGAGGCGGCAGTTGAGTTGCTGACACCATGGTCAATGGTATTTCCTCTGATGGTGCACGTTGAAATGCCATAGTATAGCACAGCTGTGGTGTTGGTCGGAGAAAAGACCGTCTTCCTATTCAAGCTCTGCTGGGAAGGAAGCACACACGGTGAAGGAAGAAAAGGAAGGAGCGCGTTAAACAGACGCGTCTGTCTCTCACATCTTCAAGTGGACCTGCATTCTGATCTGCAATGTGAATAACAGTCTTGACACCTGACTGGTTTTGAGATAAAGCCTGAGTGGTAGGGCAGAAACCATACGTCTCTGTTCGTCCTTCTTATACCATCTTGCAGCTCCCACGTTGAGATTCCTTAACCAAACCTTGAATGTATTGTCCCGCTATCCTTCGGTAATATGACGACACCTCGAAACAAAAAGCAATCTCTTTGCTTTAGATCCTCCGAGCACCAGCTCCATTGCACCACGACATGCAAAGACCAGGTACCTCATCTCAGCTGGGTTTCTTCGATCCATCGCTGAACCTTTCCTATCCCGCCTCGATTCCCGGACCCTATTATGCATCTTCCAGTTGCTCGCTCGATGGCTGTCGACGGATCCTGTATATCGTAGTTAGGTTTGTCGCCAGCTCAATACCTGCCGGTAGCAAGGTATCCTTATCTCTCGCAGACAGACAGGTGAATGGAAGTCTGCAGCCACGACAGCGATGTAGGCAAGCTCATTAATAGGCGAACAGTTACTGGCCAGCTACATCCTACCTCTTCAGAGCACTACTACTTGTGCATATGCTTGTTGCTGGAATTTGCGATATGGCGTTTGCAGTGGAATATGGTATCTAGGCATCTTTAGAATGTGCGTGCCGTGGGCGATAAAACACACGAGCAAAAGAGGAGGTGATAGAAAGGACATCCGGATCAATGATGTTCCGTCAGCCTCGCGAGGACCCGCACGCGGCTCAACATCGAACCTCCCGTTTCCAACTCATTGTCGTCAAACCCTAAGCTCTTCAATTCTCAACAGTAGTTATGACCGTGCACTCGCGCCTCCCCTGTTTTCCAAGATACAATCAATGCATACGTTCCTTCTCTGAGCACACGTTTGTCGGGCCATGAAGCTGATACTGCCTGCGAGTCGCCCACCCGATATTCAGCATCTTTAGTACATCATCCCTCCCTGTCCTTAAGGTAGACCTCTCCCCGACCTCCCTAAACCTTCCGAAAATTTCTACCCGTCTACCGTCTCCACGCCTTCGTGCTTCTTTGCCAACTTCTAGCTCTCCGCAAATTATCCCTTCACACCCAACAGCTTTCTGATCTCGTTCGGATCCGCCCCTTGCATAATGACAGCGACATCCTTCAGCCAAGCTCGAAGCAAGGTTACATCGACCGTACCCCCCGAACGACCCAAGGGAAAAGCCGTCGCCATCCTGCGTTGTCTTGTGGAAGGTACCAAGGAATCGAAGAGATGTTGGAAATAGTTGATCTTTTTCTGATTCTGCTCGTCCCTTTGTCCCCCCCAGTTGACGTGTCTCAGCTGCAGGCTCGGCATATCGGCGTTGGCAATTGAGACATCGGTAGCTTGATCGATGATCTGGTAGATCGTCTCTGCTGCATTGTTAGCATGAAACCAATGGCACCGCCTGGGCTAAGGTCTTACCTTGTGTAGCGGGATCCATGGCTGTTTTTGGGCTTCAACCTCGCAAATGAGGAAGAGTACCTCATTCAAGCCCAGGTGTGCTCTTCATTTATGGCTGCTAGTGGTTGCTACAAGCAAGCGATGTTGGGCCGCAAATATTTGCCCCCATTGTCGTCTCATCCATGGGACACAACGATGAGACATTTGCTATGGCATCTGCATTGTTCCGCAAGACAAGGTCCAACTGCTACAGCAACCAGGTACGAACTTCGAAGTATTTGTACTGACATGAGTCGCTCAGGAAAGATTCCTCCATGCCAGCTAAGGCAGTTGAGACTGGTAGTGGAATAGCACCATTACTTAAAACAAAGAGAATCGGACACTTCTGGTTATATATCATGTCGAAGCAAATGTACTAGCAAACGGTAGTAGTAGAGAAAAGTTAGGAGAACAGCTTAGAGTCTATTCTCTAACTTTTATCATCTTTTCAATATCAATCAGGTCAACCCCTATACTAGTTGTAACTCCACTTCCTGCCCCTTCTAGGTTGTGTAACTAGGACCATCATGGTAGCAGTAAGTGTCACGTGGCCAATGGCAATTGATGCAATTTGTTCTCGTTTGAAGTACCTAGGTACTTGCTATTAAGTTGTCACGTGTTGCAGATGCCCCATGTTAGCTTACAAAAGCGCCGTGCAGATTGTCCTTCGATTCCTTCAATCATGCTTCTCCTCCCAGCATGCCTTTCGAATTCAGCAAAAACAGATCACGAACCATATCGCTACGAACCACTCTACAAGACCACGCCGTCAACCAGGCTAGTGAGGATCCTACCACCCAACGAGAGCGGTGAGCTTCGTCTGGACCTGGAGGTCGTGAGCCTGGCCGCTGCCGCTAACGACTACTCTGCTGTGTCCTATACCTGGGGTCTTGGCCCGGCTGAGCACAGAGTATGGATCGGAGACAAGTTCCTCCTTCTGCGATCCAGCATATGGCGTTTTCTTAAACATTGTTGCAAAACAGAGGTTCATGGCAAGACAATGCTCTGGATCGACTCAATTTGCATCGACCAGAATAACGTCCTGGAGAAGAACTTCCAGGTACAGCTCATGAAGGACATCTTCCAGAATGCAGAGAAAGTCCTTGTCTGGCTCAGTGAGGCCAGCGAAAGCGGGATTGACAAAGTATTAGGTCAATGCTGCTATGAAGACTTTCCACGGTGGTTGAGAACAAACAAGGACCGTAAATATTGCCTTTCCTACACATTTTTCAACGGATTTCTGGATGAAGCATATTCTACTCCCGGCAAGGACGCTCTGGCCGAAGCAGTCGATGCCTTATACAAGTGCCGGTATTTCACCCGCCTATGGATTATACAAGAATTTGCTTTTGCACGACGACTACTGTTCGTACTGGGTGCCTGTACTTTCAGGGCGTACCACGTTCAAGCTATTAATCATTGGAGACGATACAGGTACGACGCAATCCATGACCCCCCTATGAGTAACACTCCGGCTAGACAGGAGTATATCATGCGACAATCCGTAATTGAGCAACTCTTTTACTTTCGCGAAGTACGAAAGCCATTGCCGTTGGCATACTTGCTGGTAACCTTCAGCGGACATCATTGTCAAAACCCAAAAGACCGTGTCTATGGCTTTCTTGGTTTCATAGACCCGTCGAACACTCTTCTCGTAGACTACGAGATCACGAACGAAGAGTTGTTCGCACAATGCATCGAACTCCTTACGGTCGGAGATCGAGAGAGCGACTACTACCACCGATGGGGTTACAATGCGAGAATTCTCAGCGGGGCGTTGGACGTGTCGACAAGGTCATGCCTGGCCCGTTCCAATCTGACATCCGCTGGACACGAGTCATTGCATCTCTTCTCACGAAGATTCGAGCTACCTATTCTAATTGGAGTTCGCATGGTTCCTCTGGTTCCTGTACTCGTTTCACCGAACACCCGGTCATTCAAAGACCATCAATTCATGGATCTTGAGTCTGGTGAGGTATTTGATGAGCGTTTCTTTAGAGGGGCAGACAGATCTGCACCTGAGGGGTTTGGGCCTGAGGGAGAGGGACTGGTTGAGCTCGTTTTGTCCCGCTTGCTGTCTCTAGTACTGGGGAAGAATACTAAGGGTCACCTCAGTGTTAAGTATCTTTTGCCAGAGGAAATTGGACTTCAGACCGTGGTCCCTTGCCAATTTGTCCCTTGCCACTATGCTGAGGGGCTCCCAGAAGGCCTGATCGATAACCTAGAAAGGCAGCTTGCTAAATATGCTCAAAACTGGAACCAGGTGTGGTATTACCACATGCATGATCTACAACCACCCATGTCGATTTCGTGCTCAATCTTCGAGCTATTACAGTTGATTGAGCTTAGTTCATCGATGAGCGAACAGATCAAACTCAGAGAGTCACAAATGGATCCTCCTTCATAGGGCACACGTGCTCTAACGAGTCATCGAGTCAACGAACTCGAAGCAAGTCGCGTATCGAAAACCTCTCACTTCTCGACTCTGCTTCCCCTCCAGCCTCTCGTTTGGGTCATAGTCATGTCGCCGTTCAGAATCTCCACCTTCTATACTCCCGTCCTCACGCGGCATCTCCTCTGCAGCCCCACCACCAGCATCGCCTGCCTCACCACTCTGCAGCAAGATCAAGTACCCATCAACTCCACCTTTCGCGTCCGTCTGAAACGCATCAACACTGACAGCCATCCACGCCGCCTCGTCATCCCTTCCCTGCGCAGATCCCTCGCCCGACACCTTTACTCTCGATCTCCGAATCACATCAACAACAAGCTGCATCACAAAGTCAGAGGACATAAAGCCTGAGTACCGAACAGTCGTGACATCCTCAACCCGCACGTCAGCATCTCCCTCACTTTTATCCCCACCAGTACCGCTTTCGATCTCGCCCTCCTCACTCCCCGTATCGCCCACGTCCGCTGCTTTCCCCGCTCCAGCTCCAGCTCCGCTCTCTTCAGGACCCATCCCTACACTAGGCAGCACATATCGACACAAATACGGATCAACCCTTCCATAATCCCTTTTCGTGATCCTTGGCGATCCAAGACACAGAAGACCCAGGTATTCGACTAGCTCGTGGACGTCGTCTTCGAGGATAGGTGGGGGACAGCCAGTGCCATTCGCGTTCTCCGCTTTCGAAGCGGAAGTCGAAGTCGAAGTGGAAGTACTGCTTCGTGTGGAGAGGGAGCAGAGGTATTCCGGCCTGCTGATCATGCCGGGAACAAGCACGTCGTGCTGAGTGGTAGTCGTGCCTGGTTCTACGATTAGAGTAGGGTGGTGTTTCGCCAGGGGATGGTCCTGTTCTCGTTCCCTTGACGGATCAGATGTAGCCGTAGTCGCACGCGGTCCCGCTGAGCTCGACATCGTAACCGTATCCGTAGCATCTTGACCTTGAACATTAACATTACTCCCATCGGACCCACCCTCCTCCCCTCGCTTCCTTTTGCCCTTCCCGTTCCTACCTCTCCCACCAACCTCACAAAACAACCAGACCCTCCCCTCCCTCAACCCCTCCACATTCCCACTCGCATACACCAATCTCTCAAACCCTTTCCGTCCCTTCACCATCGCGGGCCCCCTCAAATCAATCTCGACTCTAAACCGTCCACTCCCTTTCTCATGTTTCCGCCCACCACTCTCCATCTTCGTAACCGGAAACGTGAGACCAGACCGCTGATATGTGGTCTGCGGCATGTCGAGCGTTAAGGTCCCACAGTCCAACCGCATGGCCACGCTGTTCGCGCCCGGTGAGCACGGCGCGGAGACCATGGCGTGGTTCCCTGTGCGGAGGGCGTGGTCGGAGAGCACATCGGAGAGTGGCATGAGGACTTTGGCGTACGCGCATCTCTGGTCTGGACCGCGCGAGGCTGAGGCTTCTGAGTGGTCGGGGTTTGCTGGGGTGTTCTCGGCGTGAGTGTGATCGTGATCGTGATCCCGATTGCCATATAGAGGGTTGTAGACGCGCGTCGGCATGCATAGCGTGAGAGTCCGCGCGAAGGGGACGGTGCGGATCTGTTTGAAGGGGTGACGTGTGGTGGGTGGCTGGGAGGGGTCGAGATAGGTTTGGGGGAGCTGGGTGTGGGAGATGTGGATTTTGGGGGCGTGGGAAGGGCTCTTGGATGATGGGAGGTTGAAGATGGAGGTGGCGGAGGGCATTGTGGTTGTGGTCTTGGCCGTGTTGTGGTATTATGAGATGTTAGATGTGAGGCTTAGTGAGTGGTGTAAGGCATGCTATGTGACGTGGTGGTTGAAGCGAAGTCGAGGTAGTGTGGTCTTCCTGATGGATGAAGGTTAGGTTTGCGATAGGTGGATTTCAACATCGGTGTTTGTGACCGCATCATACTAAGTTAACTGATGCGGGACTCGCTTTGATCAGTCTACCTGGTAGCACGTGCCGAAGCGGTAGGGAAGGCTCTTCGCGTGTTGTAATGAGGACTGCTGGATATCGAGGCGGCAAGGATGCAGCAAGAAGGATACCAGAAGTTTAATTCGAGAACACCATACTTGAGCTACTATAAAGCTACTAGTCAATGCATATTACGCCAGCCGATATAGCACCTCGCATGTATCATTGATGACACCTGCTGTCCCCTCATCTCTTCTAAGCTGGACTAAGTCCTATCTGCTTGACCGGAGGCAACGTGGCACGCGGAAACCACGTGCAGCGTCTCAATTCATGATCTTTCTTTCCACACCTCAGGCAGTATTTGCGTGGGCTTGAGCAAATCCCCAATTCGGCGTCTGACAATTTATCCCGCATCCTCAATGTTCCGGCAGCCCTCAGATCTGAACGTATCGTCTCGGATGTTAAGTCCAAGTGCAGCCGTGCAGCCCTGGCGGAAGGTTGCTTAAGGCCAGCCACTCCTGAATACTGTCTTTCCGCCTTGCCTGGAGGCTGACCTCGTTCGTCAAGGAAAGTACAAACTCTCGAGTAGGACAAGATAGGCGCTTCTGCCACCACTGGTTCCTCGACATGCTGGATATGGATTCGAGATAATTGCAGGCTCGGCCGGGCATCTGCAGCACATCGTGCATCCTCAGCAAAGCGCTCAACCGGCGAAAAAGTGCTCGAAGGCTCGAAGACCTCCACCTCGATATCTTCGCCGTCCTCGCTAAACGAGCTCTGTCTTTCTCTGTAGTTCCAATAATCTGGCCAGCCCCATTTCTGGCCCGGCACATGGCAAGATCCCTGCTAGGTATTGCCAACGTCACCTATAACCTTTAAACTGCTCTTCCCACCCTCAACAACCGTATAAGCCAAAGCGTAGCTCCTCGGGTGCCACGCAACAGCAGGCACACTATTGGTCTTGGTCGGCACGGTATAAACCACATCTCCACTCTCAGCATGATATATCTCGAACCCTTCACTTTTCCCCTCCCCACCTCCAGAGCCGATGTCTTCGCAGCTACTCGTGATGTACCGACCATCCCAGCTCCAGCCCAAGCCGCTCACCTTGCCAGAGCTTGCGTTGGAGAAAGTTCTCTTGCAGACCCAGTCGTAGGTATCCCACAGCGCAATCATAGCGTCGCTACCGCCTACCGCGACGTAGTTCCCCAGCGGGCTGAAGGCGATGCTGGAGCAGGAGGAGGTATGGCTGCTGATGGTATGAAGGATGTCGAAGGAGGGATAATCGAGGATCTTCACCGAACCATCACCGTGCGTAACGAGGAGGTCCTGGGGCGGGTAAGTCATGCTGAAAGCTGTATGGTTCGTCTCGAGTTTCTGGCGGTGTTTCTCGAGGATGGAGGGTGTCGGCACAGTGGAGATGGTAGTTAGGACCTCTTGCTGAGAAGGTGTTAGTATAGTTGCCTTGCCTGGCTGTGGGTGGGGTTCTGGGGAGATACCTTTGAGCCCGAAACCATCGCAGTCCCGTCGACACTCCAAGCCAGGGAGAACAGGTCGCCACCCGGTTCGAGCTTGGTGGTACAGTTCTTGCTCCGCGTGTCCCAGAACCTGACAGTGCCATCCTTGGAACAACTCGCAAGCTCGAACTCGCGCATAGGGTTGAACACGACTTTGGTGACCTCGCTGGTGTGTCCCTTCAGCTCTGCCTGCGCTCTCCCACCTGGTCTTTCGGGATTCCAGATTCGTATGATCCGGTCGGTGGCACCGGTTGCGACGAGTGCGCCAACATTGTTCCAGGCAATCGTGCGATGGGTGACACTGGGCGCATTGCGCGATTGCGGGTCAGCAAACTGCTGTGTCTTGAGACCAGAGAAGAACTTGGGGAAGTCGTTCTTCGGCACGTTGCGCCGTGGAGCTGGCGGCGCCATATTTATGTTAGGCTATAACATCTGTGGCTGAGTGTGTAGACCGAAAGGTATTGACTATCGAGTCCACTCGACTCCAGACTCGACACACGAAATGTGAGCGCGTTCACATGCTTCGAAAGTGCATGTTTGCTTGCTTTGCTGCGGGAGCTGGCCACTAGTTCTCGGGCACGTCAAAACTACCAGTAGCGAAGTACTTTCGATCAAGGTTTGTGCCGTTGAGGGAACATGCTCAACGACTGTGCAATTGTAAGCTATACGTATACATGAACGAGCCTTTCTCCAGAATCCACTAGCAAGGATCTCTCCCTACCCCCTCCTTCTTGGGAGTCAAGTCCTCAGTGGAATCAGTCTCAGTAACCATGAGCTCAAACTGACTCTTCCTGTGGATCTTGCCTCTCAATCCAGTCCCCGATGAAGCAAACGTGTCACTAGCGCTCTTCCGATGTGTATCGCTCACAGCAGGGTATCCGTGACTGGCACCAGTCTTCTCCCACTTTCTGCCACGGAAGACTCTGGTATAGAAAGCCCGCATGCCCGGCATGCAAGCGCACATGATGCCGACGTAGATCTCGATGGCTGACCATAAGGACAGTTCGACGAAGTCCCCTATTATACTCGTTAGTGCTTGCAACGTAACAGTGGCGGTTGAACTCACAGCTTGCGTTGGCGCTGAAGTTGAAGTACTTCATGGTCTTTAAGCGGACCATGCTCACCACAGTGACAAAGAGGCCGACACTGAACATGGCCATGATACCCAGCTTTTTCTCAATCGGCAACTTCAGTTTCCAGATGGTAGGCAGCGGCAAGAGCAAGACCGCTATATCCGCGAACATGTTGACACTTGCGTTGGCCCATCCCTGCCCAGACATGCTCGTGCATTTGCCGCCATGTTCGCCGTCCCAGAAAGTCCAGCTGTAACTGATCGGCCAGCATTTGAAGATGCACGCCAACTCGAGGCAAACCAGTGATGCTGCGCACAAACCCAGGCCGATCTTGATCGTGCGCCGCAGTGCATGGTCTGGAAAGAGTCGTAAATATAGGAAGAGAATGCTGATCTTGGTAAACCAGGTCGTCGGAGTGTACACTTTCTCTAGGATAGTGAAGAGCTTCAATGTCTCTGTGATGTTGTCGAAAGGCAATGTCCACACATCCTTTCCAAGGCCAGAGTAGCTCAACATATTCAGTATTATAGTGAAGCCCATTGATAGCACCCAAGCCGCCACTATGAACCAATCGTCGAGTCCAAATGTGCCATCTAATGCTGGTAGCCGAGCCGTGACCCTCGCCGCCACGAACATTGTTGCAACGACAGCCAGTGGAATAGAGACGTGCCAGATTTTATGTGATTGATCACGGACCGGCCAGGAGCACGCTGTCGCTGTGTAGTTCTCTGTGGCTAGGAGGACGTCAACACACTTGACACGCTCTAGGAATTGTCATGACTTACTAAGACCCTGCTTGACGGTGCAATTCGCAGTGACGCATAACGTCAATTGCGCTTGAAGCTCCGAGTCTGTGCATGTGCAGGCTTGGTCTGTGACCGCGCATGTTGATTGTGGGATCAACTCGGTCATGCAGTCGACCTGCTTCTCATTAGCAACCGTCACGGACCGTCACAATCAAGGTTGACTCACAGCACACTGCGGAAGGCTCTCGCCAGCATCTCGAGCAAAAGCCAAGCTGAGCAGCGTAGTGAGAAGAAAGAAAACGATCTGGATGAGCTTCATCTTGCAAGGTCTCAAAATGCAGACACCAGATAGCAGCTTGCAGTCAGCCACGAACACATCTGCGAAGCAGAGCCAAACCATGGGACCATATATCAGGCACTTTCACTAAGTATCGTCGAGAACTCGCGCTGCTCCTGCAGGAGCCTCGAATTGTATGCCGCCGATCACATCACGCATGTGGGTGCCATGACGGACTATGAGTTAGACGGCGCGGCAGTGCGACATGGGAAACACTCCTTTTGAGACTGCTTACCTGCCTAGTGAAGGTAATATGCCTTGCACGAGACAAATCCTGAGAGTATGGAGAGACTTTTCCATACTTCGATAGACTATTCCACCTGCGTAAGTGCGTCTCTATGCCGCAATGCAGGTCCCAAACCTTACTGAGAGCTTGTCTTATGCACCTGCTTGCAAGCGTGCTTTCGTGAGCCAAAGATTTGCCAGAGAGATGTACATATCTCGTGATATGGATCGCCCAAAAGTTATGATGGACTTTGGACACTACTAGTGTTGCTCCGATCAGTGATACTGAGTGGATGTGTTGAGATCTAATTGAACGAACTAGGAGCCGTACCCTTGAGGGGTACACTACCTCCACAGCAGTTCTGCGACTTCTTCGACTTTTCCACAACGTCCTCAAGTGCCGGCCGTCGTGCGTACTGACTCGTAGCGTAAGATGTGGATATCGAGCCCTCAGAGCGGAATCCCGCTTACCTTATGCAATTCGAGTGATGCGAATGATCGACTCGAAGAGGATGCTTAGCTCTAGCACCGTTGCAGATCATCAGGCCATGGAGCAGCGAGGCCACATCCAGAGTGGAGCCGCACGACCTCGCCAAGAGCTCGGAATGTGGAGGAGTACAAAATTTATGCTCGCGCTACGTCGATTTATGCTGCAGCGGAGCGAAAGTCTTGGGTGTTGTACGCCGCTTTCGATGTTTGCGGCACATGCGGCAAAAGCAGCTCCATGGGCAGCCTCCAGTACTCTAGCAGCACAGACTGCAAAGCACGCGAATGTTGAACAAACATATCGCGCCAACTAATCATGATAAATGTTCAGGGGGTTGAAAAGGGTGTGCTTGGGGAAGAGAGGGCTGGCCGAGGAGGATGATCCTGGACCAAGTCAGCCCCGTCAGTCTCGTATCCGGGTGCTTTACTTCCTGATTAGGACGCATTATTGGCCTTTGCTTGCTTCTACCGGTCGACCGAGTGCACAATTCCAATGCGCGGAGGCCACAAATGAGATGTGGATAGACTTCCATTTTGTAGGAGTTGTGATGTCGCACGCTAGCAAGTTCGTGTACATCCGAAGATTCCCCAGCCGTCCCAAAGCTCAGACCTCCATCCATGGGTATCAAAAGTTCGTTGAAATTCACGCTCCTGCCTGTATCCTTTTCCGACGATCACGGCAGACTATTGCCGCGGAGCCTGCTTAGCAGGCGTATCACAAGCCCCCTAGTCCCCATACATCCATTCTCCATTTTCCGACATCTGCATATCGTTCCAGTTCATCGGCATCATCCCCGTCGGTCCAGGTGTCAGGCCCGTTGGACCGGGCGTGAAGCCTGAAGGTCCAGGAGTGAATCCTGACGGGCCGGGTGTGAACCCTGATGGGCCAGGGGTGAACCCTGTTCCCCCGAACAAGGTACCGAAGCCATTCTGTTCATTGCTGCTGCTCGTACCGCTGTTGATATTAATCTTACTGGTGCTTTGTGGGTTGATGCTATACTGCGTGGCGGGGATACTACCGTTCTGAGATCGAGACACCAGAATGCCAGGTGCGAATGATCCTTCGGGCATAGCACTATTCATCTTCGGCTCGTGGTTCCCATAGAAAGGTTGCATGTTATTGATCTCAGTGTCATCATGAGGTGAGAAGGAAGGATGAGATGAGGGGTTGTGTGATGAGCTTGACGCGGATGGTGTAGGCTGGTTGGATTGCGATGAGCCGTTCGACTGTCCATCGCCTGATGGCGACTTACCCTGCAGTGAATTACTGAAACCATGGTCCCAGCCGCTTTGGTTGGGAGAGTCAGGATTGGCCGCGGAACCAACTCTGTTAGAAGTTGGCCGTCCAGGTCCGTGTACAGATGGGCGATGACCCATCGGGCTGTAGCCCAACCCGCCAAAATCGACACTGGTGTCAAGCTGTCCCGAGACTATGGGCTCCACGCCTCGCGCCTGCTGGCCCAGACTTTGTGTTTCTCGGATCTCGAAGATAGGGACACATTTCACAGCGTCTGTGTTGGCGGGGCATTCGGCAGCTGGTCGATTGACGTATCGATTCGGCCCAAGTGGAGACGGAATATTCAATCCACTACCTTCGAGATCAACATCAAGCTGGACCAAGAAAGATTCAGTTAGAGGATTCTTGTTTCTTAGTGCCATCATTGCTGACAAGAGAAAGGTCAACGATGCTCTGACAGTTGAGTCTTCCTTCTTGGACTTCAGGTATTGTACAAAGACTCTCGCCGCCACATACAAGCAAAATGCGATGAACGGATTGAGCAACGACAAGTCTTGGTGGCTGCACATCTTCATGATGTTCGTTATTTGGTCTGCTGCGACGATACACCTTCGTTTTGATTCGGCGCCAATCTGAGCTGCCAAGCGATGCTTATCAGCCTTGAATATGGCTGCTTGGTGTAGGCAAATGGTGGATGTATGGATGTTCATGTTAGCAAATATGATGTTCGGGTCGTTTAGGCCGTAAGGAAGTCGGAGATGTGCTGGTAGTGACAGGGAGGTATTGAGCAGAATGTTGTCAAGGCTTCGATGCCGCTTCCAGAATTCTCCATTCAGGTCATGATCGTTGTCATCATCCCCTGGCCTGTGAAGATGTGTCAGGTTGCGCCCGAAAAGGGTTGCCAGCAAGCACACCCCAGCGAACGACGATAGCCCAGATGTCCCTTCTCCTGCTAGGATATCTGGCAGGGCCGGCGTTGGCTCTGCCTTTCCCGTAAGAAATGCTTCCTCGCTTGAGGGTAGATTAGTCAAAATGTCTCTTTCGTCGATGGCCATGGGCCAGCCTGTGCCTATACTAGCATATCGATCCTGGCAGAAAGCCATCCAGAATGTCCTCCTCCGCTCTTCACGTTCAATCCAGTCCTTTGGTGGAGCCATTGTTTGCTTCACATCCAAGCCAACCCGGTCCTGCCGATGGAGACCCATGAGTTGTGCTATCCTCGTTGCGCGGCCACAAGTCATCCATGCTCGAGGAAAGCACATAGTCTTGAATTCATAGGTGGCAATAAGGACGTAGGCCTGAGCGTGAGGTACGGATATAAAGCTCTCTCCGTGTCCTTTCATCTCGTCCTGCTCAATGTACTTGCGTGCTTTTTGATAGAATTGCTCAGCAGAACTCTTATATTGCGGAAGCATAGAACAAGCATGAGCCCATATGATATACCTCAAGCAGACGGGCGGTCTCTGATTCGTGGGCATATTCAGCGATGCCATAAACCGGGGTCTGTGAATCATTGGCAATGAAGGGTGAATCTTGTCGAAGTATATAGTGTACAGCTCGTCCATAACGTCTTCGGGAGGCAAGGGTTCCTCAAGTCCTAGCGAGATCATGTCCCAGTTGAAGTCTTCGATGCCACCCATACCATAGCCACTATTCAAGTTGAGATCGGGATCAATCATGTTGGCATCTGGTCCCATTGCACCCATACTACCGGCATTCATAGCAGACGTATTGAACATATTCATACCTCCACCAGTCGTGGAAAATGATGGCTGCGCCTGCTCGAGCGGCGCGGGCTGAGGTGGACTTGTGTCATCGCCATGTTGCGAGGTCAACAAAGTCTCGACCTGCTTGAGACGGGCCTCTAGCTCTTTGACATATCCTCTCTTGGGACCGCTCTTTTTCCGCACCTCATCGTACTCGCAGGCGTGTCCCAAGCGGGCGCAAGTGGAGCACTTGGGTCTTTTGCTGTCACACTTCAGCTTCCGCTTCCGGCAGGTGCCGCATGCTAGCACTCTCCTTGCCTCTGAAGCTTTCCTCTGCTCTATGGTGTTTGGAGAAGACGATTTGGGAGGCACAGTAGGTTGCGCGTCTGTCTGGAAGTCGGTCATATTGGTGTGACTGGTGCCCTCAATGGTTTCACTGGCGGTGAACGATCGGAAGAACGACAATGACCTTGCGAAGCGCGTTCCGGGCGATATACGTGTCTCTCGTCTCTTCTGTACTGCCCCAGGCACCAGTATTACGATACGCGCACTGGCATGGTATGAGCGCTATTGAGAAAAATGAGGGGTTTAGTGCAGAACAATTTTGGTTCACGAGGCGTTGGCGACGACAACACGAGTGCGCAGAATAGTTCGGCAGCAATCTAAGACCCTCATTCAGAGTTGCCTATAGTCAAGAGAACACATGTCGCATCTCGTGTGGACGTACGGAATACGAGTAGCAGAGGGGCCATTTTAAGTTAGACTAATTATATCAGCAAGATCGGGACCCATGTCGACTCTGCGTGCACATCGGTTGACGGGTGGCCTGATGTCCATAGACACGGATTTGTAGTTATCACCGAGAGCACTTCGGGCACTACTCGACCGAACCGCCCGCTGTATTAGGATCTCGCTGCACCAGCCTGGTATACATTTGTTCTCCCGCCTCACCAGGGCGGGATTGCGTAATCAACTGTCGTCTTATAGGAGACATGGTCGGAAGTGTCTACACAATCACGCTCTCATCAGAGTAGAATGTTATACTCGACAAAGTTGGTCGGTAGTGCATTATAGCTGATCCTCGTCATCTATGGTCGGACCGCCTGGGTCTCTCTTCTTATGAGTAGGCACGGAGACAGGGTCACCTTGCGGTTCACCGGCTTCATCGACTTCATCGGCACCAACATCATCCTCCTCCCCTTCACTTGCCGACACATCCTCTGCCTCGCTACCGAGCTCTTCAGCAATCAAATTTCGCCCTTTGCTTGCAGTATACTGCTCATCTCCACTTTCCGACCCGCTGCCGGAGTCGTCGTCCTCCTCTTCAGGGTCGTAGTCTTCTTCCATCTCATCTTCCTCGTCTTCCATCTCTTGCTGAGCTTTCTCGAGCTCAGTTCTGCCATCGTCTTCAACTTCACCGTTACCATTAGGCTCTGCAGCTCGGCCTTTCCTGCCGGCCTTCTGTGCTCTCCTGGCGTCGGCTAGACTTGCATCTTGTAGCTGATGAACTTTCACATATGCGTCAATGCCTGCAAAATCCTGCTGATCAAGCATAGAGTACTCGATTTCTTGGACCTCCGCATCAGCACTTGGCCGTATCATGATATTGAGGTTGAACGTCCGCTGTAGCACGGAGGTGTATGATATTGATTCTATCTCGTTGAAAGGGAAGAAGCTCAGCGGCTTTTTGAAGCCGAAGAAAATGCCATTGTCCAGGAAGAACAAGTAGCCTTCTTTGCTCCCCCTGAACGCCTTGACATGATATGCTATATCATTCTTCCGATGCGACTCTCGGATGGCGCTTGCAAACTCTTTCTCAGATGGGAGGGTCAGCTTCAAGCCTGTTTTCTGCAAAACGTGGTTGAGGGCATTCTCGAGGACGTCGTCAGGACCAGGAGCAATTTTGGCCAAATCTGGGTCCTCAATCTTGCATGACTTCAACGGGCCGTGATTGACGGTCCATATCATTGGTTCCACCGAGGAGGCCTTTTCAGTCGATGGCAGTAAGCAGAAGTTATACTGCTTCTGGTTCTTCTCCGGAACTGGCAATCTCAAAGCATATGCGAAAGAGCTCGTGGGATGCTCAAACTCCACCTGATTTGTGGCAGGGTTCCGTGCTTGTATGGCAAATGTGCTGTTCTTATCCTCGAGGCTCGAGCCGTATTGCACGATGCCTAGGTGCAGTTTCTTCCGCAGGGGTAGCGTAAACGTAACCTCTCTTGCCTCTAGCAGGACTCTCCTAGGCCCACCACTTGCCCCTGACTGCGCTTGCTGCCCATTCGTGGCGGGCTCGTCCAGCTTTCGTTTCTTTGAAGGTGGTTCGGCGGCCGGCGGGCCATTGGTTGACTGAGTAGCATTGCTTAGATTGGAGCGTACAGAGAGGACATGTTTTCCTATATCATCGAACAGCTTCCCATACTGCGGACTGGCGACTGTGGACTGTTAGCATACGACTTCATTATCCCAGGGGCCTCGGAAATCGTACTGAGAGCTTTGTATATCGACGAGCGAAGATCAGGCGCTGCAGAGAATGCTTGATCAACTGATTCGAGGCGTCGCCCTGCCATTGCTTGATTACGGTGATGGTGTTGCAGAGGTCCAACCTAGGTGGCCTCTACGGTATGTTCATTGTCGAAATCCCATCCGATCCAGCCTCGCCAGCAACGCGCCTACGTCATTCGAAACGCACTCATAGCGCGATGCAGTTTGATTGATCTCGTGCGGCCATGATCCGGCGTGCCACAGAGACGCGCAAGGAATGAGATTCTACTGTAGCTCGATTCGGGAGGCCGTCTGGTCTTTTCAGACGTCGGATCGCTTGATGGTCGCACAGCCCCCCTTAACATCTAATGAATATGATTATGTTGGTACAATGCGTACACAGGTTCGAAAACTGCGGAACATGGATCGTGCTGCTTCCAGAACTTTATCGCGACTTGGACGAGGAAGATGTCATACCAGTACAGCGATCATGGTTCATCAGCCACTCTCGATAGCCACGCGAACAGCATCTATTCCTTCTTGAGCCGGCATTTATCTACCTGGTAATTAGAAGCTTAGGTAAGGCTTAGCTGTGATTGCTGCTCGCTCAGTCGCGTCTGCTCGATGTAATCATACCCGGCCTCGGAAAGTCCCTCGCATACTATTACCTAACCACGAGCGGTAGGAATCATGTGTGCTGCACGACAAGCCGAGACGACGCTGCTGCACATTTTGTCAGAGCGTAGAGCAGCACGGCCAACTATATAGCTGACCGGCATCTAGAGCCGCCTAGACCTGATGCAGGTAGAGCTAGCACTAGTCATACCCCGCCCCATCAACGTTGCTTCCATTGAGCCCAATGCTAGGCGCTATTTCAGTCAGGTAAAGCAGCAATGGTGATTGTAAAGGTCGCGGTAAGGTAATGGAGGTCTCCAAGGACCATCTGCTAAAGCGCCTAAAGGCTGTGACCAAGATGAGCTAGGTTCACGAGGTGTTCTAGCGTACTCTAGAAAGTGTCACCAGAGGCACGTGTTATAATTCCAGCATGCAGTGTCCGTTTCAGGAGTAACTTCAAGTACCCCAGAGCTGATCGTTGTGTCGGACAATGATAAGAGCGCGCAAAGCTTCTGTAGAGATTCGAATACCCTTTAATCATAGATGTGTAGACAGTCTCAATACCTGATGACTGCTACGATATATCTAGTGATCTCGGAGCTCCTTGTGATCCGCAGCTGCGATCTCCGGAGCGTTTTGTTCCTTTCCCCCTGCCGCCTCTGAATCACTGGGCTCCGGAGGTGCGAATTTCTTTGTCCTTCCTGGTACCAACCATGGGGCTTCGGTGAAGAACGCATTCATCGTCTCTAGTGAACGCCTTGCGGTCTCGGGAAGGAACAACCAGAAGAACAGCGCGTTAGTGAAGTTGCAGACGATGAAGAGGAAGTAGAAACGATATCCGATTCGATTCATCGCAACACCAGTGACTTGACCCTAGGGGAGGAAGCATCAGTTAGCCACGGAGGTGTTGGTGTTTGGGTAGGTAGAAGGGTACTTACGATCATGGTATTGAAGGCAAATGAAGTCATGGTCGCAATGCTGACACCCTTCGATCTTGTCCTGGTGTCGAAGACCTCAGCGGGTATGATCCAGCTCAGCGGACCGCAGCCGAAGGAGAAGGAGAAGTTGAAGAGCCAGGTGATCACGATGAACCCCCATTGGGCACCTAAATTCGGTGACACCCCTGGAGGGAACTCAGCTATCAAAATTGCTCCAATGATGAACGTGACCATGTTGAAGAGCATTGCGCCAATAAACACCCATCTTCTACCTGTGTAATCGATGACGGCTATTGTGATCATCTGAGCGAAGATCGCGATGCCGTTGCTAATACCCTGATATTTGAGAGTCTCTTGCTGGGAGATGCCGATCTGGCCGTAAATTTCGGGGCTGTAATATTGTATTGCTGAGACCCCGCTCATTTGTACTGCTGCTTGAACAGCGCAACAAAGTACTAGACGACGGAATGAACTCTTTGAGCGGAACAATTCGATGTACGATTTTGCTTCTTCGCTGTGTTCGTGTTCAATAGATCTGGAAATATTCTCGTACTCCTCAACCACGAAGGGATCATTGGTGTCACCATGAGCATGCAATCTGCCTAGTGCCTTCTGGGCGGCGGCACCTTTGCCGTGGTCCATGAGCCATCTACATGCTTCGTCAGTTCATTGGTCACCGTAACACTAGTCACAGTTACTCACCTCGGGCTCTCCGGGAACATAAACGTGAGGGCTGCGAGTACCACTGCTGGAATGATCTGGATCCCCAGGGGAATCCTCCACTGGGAATCCTGGTTCTTTAGATCTCTGAAACACACATAGCCAATCCAAGTCGCCAGGAAAGCTCCGATACCAATCATGAATTGGACGATAGCAGTAACGCGACCGCGGATGCTGGGATGAGCCAGCTCGGCCTGGTACAGAGGTACGATCATCACCAGCGCACCAACTCCAAGTCCTGCTATGAAGCGGCCAGCCCAGAGAAACTCAATGCTTCGCGCTCCCGTCTGCAAAGCGCCTCCAAGTATGAAGACAACTGCCCCACTGACGATAGTCCCACGACGGCCAAGGTAGTCGCCGGCTGGGCCTGCCATTCCCGCACCGAAAAAAGCGCCAGCCGTAAACATTGCGACAACCAGACCAATCTCGGCCTCGGTAGGGTCGAACTTCGAAAGGAAGGTGTCCGAAATGAGCACTTCAGCGATGACGCCTAGATCGTAGCCGAATAAGAAAGAACCGAGGGAAGCGAACAGGCCTACCAGCCACTGGTAGACCTTGGGCGGAAGGCGCGTCATGGCGGCTGTAAATTGCGAGAAAAACCGATGACAAAGGCTAGATGGAGGAGGAGCGCCTGAGCTGTGTTGAAGAAGCTCTTTGCAAAGACGAACGGCAGCATGCAGCAGTGACCTTAATATGAGCTTCTGTCATATCAAACTAGCTGTGGGAATATTGGGTGTCACGGTCCACTATTGGCAGGTATTAAGAAGACCAAGCCTTCGGTTGCAAGCATCCTCGTAGAGTCGTGGAGTGCCGCCCACCATTTGCATTGTTGTCTGTGGGCGGAGGATCGGTACATGGAGGACAAGTACCCGGCAAAGGAAGGGTTCGCAACTCAGTGACATAATTGCCCGCTGTGACAGATGTGATTGGTGCCATGTTGACGATCGCTCTGGCAAGATTGAGGAACTCCAGTGGCGAGCTCCGGTGGGTGGTGCATTATGAGCACATTCAGTTTTGCGACCCAAGCACACCCAGAAGTTGTAGCAGAATCAGACGTAGAATATTCCTCTAACAAAACAGTGAGCTTCAACCAATCGACATAGCTGAACCCGACCCTGCCAGAAACGGGTGTGTGCTTGACTTGCAAGGTTCGACTTTACAGTCCGGGTGCCACGTGGATTGGAAGCTAGAGCCGGTGTCTAGTATACTCTGTCGGGCTGGGAAGGCTGAAGCTGGTGTTTGTGTGAGCGTCGCTCTTAGTCTGTATGAGCAGCTCGTCTGGTGAGCCGAAGCCACGCTTGTCCCCTCCGGACCGAACTACCCGGACTAGACTTACCTGGGAAGGGGCCATACGCTTAGCCTACCACGTGCTAGCTATGGACAGGGGCAACGTAAATTGTCCAGCGGTGGGCTGTTCTACCTAGGACAATTGGCGAGCTGTAGGCTACTACTGAGATCGAATTTGCAATCCGAACTAGAGTTGAGCTCACCATATTCGGCAGTCACGAACCCTTGAGCTCACATGGTCTTCTACTTAAGCCGTCTGCCGTCTAGTGCGATGTAATGCGACTGAGGGACCAAAGCAGACAAAACACTCTACCATAGTGATGACCATCGACGAGAGTTCATTTGCACGGAAGGTTGTGCTTTGAACTTAGCATGCATGCACGACAACTCTGTAAGACGCATATGCGGCCTAGACGATATACATGCCGGATATATCAGATTGGAACAACAGTGAGAAAGGTAGGCGCAGAAACTCCTCTTCGCAAGAGCTGTCACTGTCAGCGTATTTAAAGTAAGAGCCTGGACGACTGATGTTAGTGCTACGGCACCCTTGAGCAACTTGACACGGTGCCGACCGGCGCGACAACGAGCGCCACCAGGTACAGAGCTTCAGATTCCATTGTTCAGACGGCCGGGGGCACCCAGTATTAACTGTTAAAGACTTCTCTCTAAGATCTTCAGGCAAATCCTGGTACTCGAAAAAAGCATCCAATGGCCGTATTGAACTGAGCATTCACTTTGAACATCTGTTGCAATGTTGTAACGCGCGAAGCTCACAACGCCAATCTGCTGCTAGTGCATTACCTCAATCCTCATAGCACAGCATATACCGCGTCACTACAGGAACACAAGATCACCTAATGCTGGACTACATCCCAACTCCCCGTGCCGGTCCCCTCGACTATCGATACTACATTTGATGTTATTCCTGACAGCGCCGCTTGCTTTCATGACCTCGGTCAATCCCGAACATGGCAGCTGTAGCCAAAAAGTCGCCGAGCTTGGGGTATAGTTTACTGACGCATCTGGTGCTTGGGTTGTTTCCGTGCCGGTAATGCAAATTCCACGCACCCTGTCCTATCTGTCATAGAATCCATGACGGCGCCGGCTTCCGTAGGAGGGGTACTCGCTACGGGGACTATAGGGAGAGCTTCTTCCCGGCGGCCATGTTAGGTGGACTATGGGATCATGACCACGGCTACGAGAGGACCGAGACCTGTCTTGGTAGTATTGCCGATCCGAGCCACGACTGTACTGGTCCCCGAAGTTGAGCCCGAAGCGGAGAGGGTAGGACGAACCATAGCGGAAGGGCATGTTGGGCGTCTCGATGGTATATATGTAAGTTGGAAGCGGATTTAAGGATCTTGTGGTCTGGATCGTATTGGTTAGGGATTGCTTCAACGGGTACCGAGTCGTTATTGAACTGGTTTGGTCTGCAACAATCTAACAGGGATCGGGCAGGGACACCCAGCAGAGAGCATTAGGTACAATTGTGTACGTCGATGGACCGCATCTCACAGTGACGGCCCTTGCATTCACAATCAGTGATATGATAGGTACCGATTGCATCGGTTTATGTGGACTTGTGTAGCCCATATTGGGGCGTTGTCCAAGCCCTGCATTCGCAACGATGTGGTGATGACCTCTCCGAGAGGCGGTGACACCGGATTGATATGTAGAAACAGAGACGCAAGGGTATAGTGTTAAATGAATGCCTCTATCAGTGCTAAATCGTTCTTGTATGTGGCCAACCCCGTCCTGGTGAGATCAAACGCATGCGTGTGCCTACGCATCAACGACTGTGAAACTTCGGCGAAAAACAAGCTGCGCAACGGCAGATCAGGCAACCGCCTGCTGGCGTACAGACATCTAGCGAACCACGCAGTAAACAGAGGTAAAAGAGAAGATCGTTGTTGTTGAAGGACCAACGTAATTCATTCAAGCAGTTCTAACTTTCCGTCTTGTTTTAACGGTATCGTGCGCTCAACGCTGACATGCTGTAGGGCTAGCGGGAGACTGCGACAAGGTGTATTGCAAACGATACTGTTTGTGACTCGCCTCAGTAGGCAAGGAATGTGGCAAGGAGCCCACGTGTTGAAGGAGATTCTACTGTCCTCTCCCAGCACCTCTTCCAGCACCACCCTGGCCGCCCATGAACTGGCTAGCCAGGTTTGCGATGGCAGGGTCCTGCATCATTTGCTGGATCTGGCTCATGTCTGGCATACCTCCTCCTTGGCCGCCCTCACCACCTTGTCCCCGACCCATCATGTTTCGTAGCATTGGGTTGTTCATTATACCAGACAGAGCGTCGGGGTTCTGCATGAGATTACTAGCCATCTGTCGCATCATGGGATTCTGCATCATGGCACTAATGTCTGGCATGCCGCCCCCTCCTCCACCGCCGCCACCGAACATGCCGGCGAGCTGCGAAAGGTCGGGCATGCCAGAAGCACCTGCACCTGCACCAGAGCCGGATCTCGTTGAACCAGCTGCATCGTCAACCGGATCGGCTTCCATAGAATCTTCTTCTTGCTCCATTCTCTCGAGCTCCCGCTTAGCAGTGTCAAGACCCTTCTTCATGGCATCGCTGCCGCCACTGCCCTCGTACTCAATGCCTTGTTCATATGCTTCGACACTACCTCTTGCGTCGCCCATTGCGAACCTCGCCAGGCCTAGACGTGACCAAGCCTTAGTGTACTTGGGATCTGAAGCGACTGCTACTTCTGCATCTTTGACAGCGGCTGCGTGGTCACCAGATGCACTATACGCCGCGGCTCGATTCGAAAGATAAATGGGGTTCGTAGGCGAATGGGAGATGGCCTCTGTGTACTTCGCGATAGCGGTTTTGTAGTCCTTCTGCTGCATAGCTGCGTTACCTGCGCTCTTCAGCTTTTCCGCTTCAGGGCTTGGCTGAGACGGCTGTGCACTTGGAGTGGATGTTGCTTTTGAAGAAGATGACGATGCAGATTGTGAAGAAGCACCCTTGCCCTGCATTGTCTCATAGACGCTGAATATCTTGAGCAGGCTCTGTGAACCGACTGCCTCTTTGATCGCAGCGCTATCAGTAGCATCGACCTTGAAGGCGTCGGCTATGCATGACGTCGCGACCTCGATGTTCTCAGCGTCGTCAGCTGACAGTGAGCCATCTTTGGTCGACTGCTGGAGGAAGTCTATCACACTCAGCGCTAGGCGCTTCTTTGTATCTGTGAGTGCAGACATTTTGAGGTCAATGTTGTGTAGGTATTATGGTGGGAAAAATATCGTGATGGGTACCCGGTCTTTTAGCGTGTTCGTGTAGGTCTGCAACGGCCAGGCAAACGGAAGGAACCTGGAAACACATGGAGGGGCATCGAAACACGTGAAGACGTAGGTACACGCCTCGTGGACTTCGGGGGCTAGTGCCGTGCCCCAGCGCTATGACGCTGATCATTCGCCAGTAACCATGCTGCCTGATTCACGGGATGAACTCTTCCTGGTGCCCTGTATGCTGCAGAGCAGGCTTTGATCAATTCAGGGCCAGACTGTACCAGGCCTGACACGCAGAAGCCGCGCATTGCTACTATCCCGGCGTCTTGTTCTTCCACTTTCACCAAACAGCAGCATTGCTTGGTGACCCCAACTTGATCTCTGATTTTATTTTCACTAGTTGACTTCATGGGTTTGGCCGAGCCACGACCCGAACTGCTTTCGTTTCTCGTGTGCTCACGACATTAATGTCTCTCGACTCAAGAACAACGTTATTGAGACGGCTGAAACGGATCGATCTTTGATGAATACACTCCAATGGTTCGAATATAAAGCATGTAGCTCGCCCACCCGCTGTGAGGTTCAGCTTCACCCATTATCGCCTCACATCATTCACCACTGACCCTTTGACACGTCCAACGACATTTTGACCTCTACATCTAGCCCCTTTTCATAATACACTAACGATGGGGAATGCAATCTCGTACGCTGCCTGGACACAGTCCTACTGCATACCAGCACCAACTTTGACGGAGGAGAACCTTCCTGACCAGGCTGGAAAAGTCCACATTGTCACAGGCGGCTACGCAGGTGTTGGCGAGCAGCTCGCCAAGATTCTCTACAGCAAAGGCGCGAAAGTCTACGTTGCTGGCCGTAGCGAGTCAAAGGCAGAGACCGCCATTGATCGCGTCAAATCGGCATGCCCCAACGCTTCGGGTGAAATAGTCTTCCTAAAGCTTGATCTTGCAGATCTCCCGTCCATCAAGGCTTCAACCGAAGAGTTCCTAGCCAAAGAGTCGCGACTCGATGTTCTCATCAACAATGCAGGAGTCATGTTTCCGCCAAAGGGGACCAAGACAGCGCAAGACCACGACCTACAGTTCGGCACGAATTGCCTTGGCCCATACCTCTTCACCAAGTACCTGCATCCAACCATGAAACAGACAGCAGCTACTTCGCCACCAAAGACGGTCCGCGTCATCTGGGCCAGCTCTCTGGGTATCCAACTTTTGTCGCCTGCAGGCGGCGTCCAGTTCGATACGTCAGGCAAGCTGAAAGATATAAATCAAACGGTGAACTACGCGCAGACCAAAGTCGGCAACATCTTACTTGCGATCAAGACGCAAGAGCTGCTGAAAGATGCCGGTGTGGTCAGTGTGAGCTTCAATCCCGGCAATCTCAGGACAGAATTGGCTAGACATGTCACCGGTGCGGCGCTTGTGTCCTGGATGATGCATCCTGCTGTATATGGTGCGTATACGGAGCTGTGGAGTGGTTGGAGCCCGGATGTCACAATAGACAGAGGCATCACGTATGTTATGCCATGGGGACGGGACGGCACCGCAATCGTAAGAAACGATATCCTACAAAGTATCGAGAAGCACGACCTGGTCGATACGTTCTGGAAGTACTGCGAGGGAGAGACGAAGCAATATGCTTGAGGAGGGTACTAGCACAAAGAGTGAACAGACATTAGTTCGTGTTGGACACTGTCCGAGCTCGAAGGTACGTAGGTGGCCTCGCGACCCAGTCTCCTAGAGCCTGAAGCAGTGAGCTGCATACTGCTTGACTTCGGATAGGCTCTGCGGAGAAGCAATTCAAGCACGAGTGTCCTGTGCTATACGTGGAAGTGTATTCAAGAGCAGCAGCGGAGCAACACAAGACATGGAGTGAGTAGAGTTGTCCGTGACTATAGGATGAATGAGAGTGTAGGGTGGCCGCGGAAGGCGGCGTGGGTGGTTTTACTCAACAATGTGGTCTTGGTACCAGCACTCAACGTTTATCCTCGCGACCGTAGAAGGGAGGCATCTGGCTTAGTCTTCTTGGCACGGGACAACTTTTCCACCCGGTCCTTCCAAAGTTCTCGTCTCGACATGACCTTCCTGCTCATACTGTCAAAGCTGCATCAGCGCGGTCGCTAGTCTCTAGCACAGTCGCAAGGCAAGGACGAACACTGTCCTGTGACGGCTGATCCCGATGATCTACCACGAGTTCCTCTACCCAATAAATGCTTTTCTCTCATAATTGTTTCCGGTAATACCCGCCACAGGGTCGTCGACTGCGGAAATGGCTGAGTTCGATTCACTCGTTGACTCGCTAATGCAGCGGAAAAATGCTCCAGAGGCTTCTTACATCCAGGACAAGGATGCCAAGACACTCAAGCTCGAACAGATACCCGGAAGAGGCCAAGGAATCTTTGCAGCACGATCTCTCTCAGTGACGGATCCTATCTGTTCATTGAGCTACCCGACAATGATGGCAATTGATTCAGATCTCATCCATACCACCTGCTATCACTGCCTTATTGTCACAGCCACACATTTGCCCCTTCCGAGCTATGGACATGCATCTATAGACCTCAAGACCTGCAATGGTTGTCATTTTGCTCGCTTCTGTAGCAAAAATTGCCAGATCAAATCGTGGCATGCCTATCACAAATACGAGTGCAAAATCTTCAAGAAGCTTAAAAACAACCAGCTGCCAGCTATCCTCAGGGCAGTATTGCGGGTAGTACTCCTTCAAGGTCGAGATAAACTGCCAGCCGATGAATGGAACCGTATCACCTCGTTGGTCTCTCATGAAGAGATTCTTGCTGGACGTGGTCGATCAAACCTTACGGAAATGGCAGAAGGTATCAAGCATCTTGCAGAGTCGAGCACGAGCGTCGAGACAATTCAGAGGCTTATTTTCATAATGAAGTCCAATGCAACGGAACTCCCTACCCCAGTCCAGGGAGGCATAGGTGTAATGCTCGAACCGCTCGTGGCCAAATTCAATCATAGTTGTGAGCCTAATTTGTCGATCCATAGACCTCAACACACGATGACTAGTGGCTGGATGGACTCAATGCAACTTTCAGAAGACGATAGGAAGACTTTCGCTCAAGTCATTCCGTTGAGGGACATTCAGGAAGGCGAAGAGCTGTTGAATATCTATGTAGCTCCCACCTCAGGAGTGAAGGCAAGAAAAGCGAAGCTCATGGAGGACTATTTCTTCGAATGCACTTGCCCTAAATGTACATCAGACGCTGAGGCTGCTGCAAATCTAGCTAATCAACAACCCGGACTTTCGGATCAATTTGAGAAATGGGCTCAGGAAGTAACACGCCACATTGCCCAGATCGGGCTTAAATCTGGCCCCTTCCAGAAAGCCGCGACTGCTATGGACAAATCGGGACGATTTTTGGAGTATCCTGTTCTTTACACGTCTGGTGAGTTCCCTGACATGGCCAGGACACTTGTCCTAGAAGGATTGAAGGGTCAAGCTTTTGACGAAGCTCTCGTCAATGCACTTCGACTCTACTTTCTTGTCAACCCACAACGCTTCGTTGGTCGGCACAATCCGACGAATATTTACACGATCTCTCTCACCCTCGACATATTCGATGCACTACTTGAGATCTCGACCCCGCCTGGAACCACCAAAGACAAGTCAGAAAAATGTTTGAGCAACTTATCCGCGCGAGGCCTCAGCAGGAATAGTCTGATATACTGGCGTCAAAGGATCTGCGCAGACATGAAGAAGAGAGTTGAAGGGGGCGCCGTCAAGGATCTCTACTCTTTGGTAGAGAAGCGGGAAGAGGAGATGCGTAAATCTACCGCACAGAATGCAGATGTGGAAGGAGAGGAGTTCAAAAAGGTCGCAGAAGGGGAGATGAGGGATGCATTGAGGCTGAAAGAGCCAAGATGGCAGATTGTTCTGCAGGAGAGTGGAAGCTGAATCGGCTCATCATCTCTATGCCCATTTAAGAAGGATATTGCTTCTCGTTAGATCCTTAGTATAGACCTTATGGACGCCCAGAACAATGGTGACGAGTTTTGTATGTGGGGTGACTGTGTGGAAGGAGGATTCTAGAAAGGTAGGGCACATACCGATATTCTTAACCCCTTTCGCAGTCTCGTTGTAGAGCAGGTTAGCGCGCCAGTGGCACGTTAGTGCTGAAAATGGCATTAAAAGCCTAGACAAGAGCCGACGACTCGAAGGGCCCGAAAGCGAGAAGTGAGAATAGAAAGGTTGCATGTGACTGTTGTCACCCTAACAATTGTATTTCAAGCGCTGGATCGGCGACTGATAACAAGCAGTTTAAGTGGAATAATCGAAGATGTCTACTCGTCTACCGTTGGTGCCATATAAGATCCTGGCGTACATTGTGTCGTTCCTTGACCCGATCACGGACATTCGAGCACTGCCGTACCTTACACGCGGCACTCGCGGCACTCATGTATTGGCACTAAGTAATCTGGCCGGCGAGGCTCCAAGCACATAAAATGCGTCTTTTCGCTAGGCATAGGCATGTCGACCCAGTGGTATACACATGCACGAAGGACACGTGCGCATAACCAAATGGGTTGTTATGAAGCAGTACGTCTACGAGGCTGAGACGCTGAAGGCGACAACTGGATTTTCGGACGAAGCCACCCCCCTGACGTTGTGGTCTCGAGCAGTATACATAGCCCGTGATATCCTAGAATCCACATGTAAGGTAGAGTTAGGGGTGTCTAGGTTGATGACAGAAGCGCATATATCGACGACAGCAAGGGCAAGGACGGTCGCGAAGGCGACGATCAGTGACACTTGGAAGTATAGCCAGTCTTTCAAGACGTCGTGTTGTATGGCAGTGTTGACCCAGTTCAAATTCGTGTTCTAGAATGTGACACGCTACATGACCCATTCGTGTTCGAAGGTCGAATACAGTCTACCTTCCCAGGTATTATTCCATGGCGCCGTCCGAACGCTTCAGCCCAAGAGACAACGGAAATGTGCTCGCAGATGAACTTGATGGAATGTGCATCTACGGCAGAGGTTTCCTGAGTAGGGTCGTCAAACGTGGGCGTACAACGAAACTTTGAAGCCTCGTGAAGTACATCTCTGCATATGAAGGAGTTTGCACAAGGGTGTCCTGCGGTATGCGTTTCGCCCGCTATCCCCCTGGGATGGACCGCTGCTTTCACATCGGATTCAACAAGCCAAATTGGGGCTAGTCACCCCGGAGAGTCAATGTGGTCCATCTACTCACAGGACTTGAGATCTCTCTCGGACGTGGTTTCAGATCAGTCCTTCGTGAGCTTCACCCACAAACTTGTTTTACAGTCTCCATGCATATTTAACATCCTGTTCCTCCGCAATGCGAGAAGGTCAACGTTGGTGACACCGCCCCTTTCTTCGGTCTTCTGAACTGGAGGAAGGCTCCCATCTGACAATGCTTTGCAAGGACATAATGCCGGATGAAGCTGCCCACGAGATCGAGTCTTGCTTACAGATCCGGCCCGTACTACTGTAACCTGCAAAGTCGCCTCGTACTGCGTTAGCAAGTGTGGTATTTCCGTTCGAATTGAACCTTCCAACGATCCGGTCATTTCAGACTTCTCTGCTAAGTGATCAAAGGCCTTACCTGTCCCATTTCAGGTACTCGTTCACACTTGATGGTAGAGTGTTTTGGAAAGTGACATAGTACTGCATTAGTTCGATCATCTTGCGCACTTGTTCTGCCGTCAATTCTAGACCAGCTGGGTTGTAAGAATCATGCCCCCACCCGTTAGTCAGTTCCTGGAGTACCTGGTCTGCCATCTCAAACGCATTGCCTGATTCACCCGCCGTGTACGGGTCCGCGCCAGCTTCGAGAGCAGCCACTAGCTTCGCAATCCTGAACCAGCCATGGTAAGGTCCATTCAAATACAGGCAAGTTTGTAGGATAAAGTTCAACACAGGTTCCTTATTGACCTCACATACCTGGTTGATATTTTGTCCACAAGCCAACAGTACCTGCAACAGGGGGGCTAGCGCCCCATCAGCTGCTCCCGTCGTCCTGAAGTCGGCCCAGTGGGACAGAAAGCCGCATTCTGTCGAGTGCTCGTGACTGTACTCGCAGTCAGGCGAGTGTTCTAGCTTCTGCTGCGAAAAGTGCTGAGAGAAGAAGGAAGTTGGAGCTGTCGTTAATATATGTCCAGGACGAAGAAAGTCACACAAGTGCGTGCCTTTTATGTAGCATCCTTTAGCGATCAATGAGCGAAGTAGAAGTTCATATTCATCCAAATGCTTTACCGCATAGTCCATGTACCTCTCCCAGACAAGATCGAATAAGTATTGCGCCGTCTCCAGCTCCATTGATAGGTTCTCGGACAGCCGATGACGAATGTACGCTGGCCAATCGTGGCAGAATGCGAGAGTTACATCTTTGCCTAGCGTCTCGGTATGTTCGTTGAACCCCTTGCCAACGTTACGTATCACGTAAGCGCAAGAATCGCTTAAGGTTAAGGTGTAGTCTTGATATTCGAACATGCATATCCCGCTATGCAGCGTATGAAAAGGCGAAAGAAGGATCTGCTGGAGGAGTGCAAAGTGGGGTTCAATTGTACTACATGATCGGATTTCCCTGAAGATCTCGGTTAGTGCATATGGAAGCAACGGCGTCCATCTGGTCCAGAGGGCTAGCAACTCCATCAGCTCCTCCTCGTACAAACCCCCAAACTCCCCTCCGTCGGCAAAGCACTCTCCCACCTTCTCGATGTAGGTTTGAAATTTTAGGTTGAGAGCGATTGCATTGTCGTTGCATCGAAGCACACAATTGGCAAGCTCGTCCAGGTACAGGTCAAGCCAGCAAGAGGCTATGTTGTCTATTTTCATTGCTTGTGGCAGATGTCTGCGGAGCCATGTACTTTCGAGGAGGAATGAGCGCAACGTTTCGTGCGTAAGTGCAACACAGGTACGTATAGTCCGTTTACATACAGGCAAAGAATTTTCCACAACCACTCCAGGCACAGGGAAGTTGTTGTCATCGGCCTGGAAATTGGCACGGGGATCAGCTTTATTAGTCGAGCTGAAATCGAGGAAATCACCAAGAAGTGCGGCAATTCTGCTGTCATTGTCTTGGTATGATGGCAGAGCTATTATCTTGATCGTGCTACCTAGCTTGCGCACAATTGCGTCGAGTGCAGCGTACAACTTTTGGACTGTGACGCGTGATGTTGCTGCGACGATCATATACAGCAAGATAGCTGCTTCTGACTGCAGTATTTGCGGAAGCCGATCAAGGATCCTTTGGTACATCTCTTTGACCTCGGTGGGCATTTCTCTCAGCTGCTGTTTCAACTCGTCCACCGATTTTCCGGCCAGAAAACCACGGAGTAGTTCGTCAGTGGCAAGTCTAGCCCATAAGAAGACCCCGTTGGCTTTGTCGCATACCTCATCGCTGAGCTGTCGTGGTAAAGTTGCTTTCAGGTCCAACCGACTGTTTGCCCACTGCGATTCTGCATACAGCCTGATGCTCTCATCGTTATGGTCTTGCACGGCTAAGTGCGGATATCTCGAAAGACCTCCTTCGAAAACAGGGTAGGGTCTGCTGGCTAAACAGATTTTCAGGCCCGTTCGATCCTCCACCTTGTGCATGACTTCCAACAGTTCAGAACTAGAGCCTTCGTACTCATCGAGTCCATCAATGAAAGCACAGACTCTGGTAGTCGAGGAACCCAAGGCATCACATAAGTTGCTCATGCAACCATGCAAACCACCATGTTGCAGACTACCAGTGTAGAGTGCATGGTCGACATGTTGAATCGCATCAGGCACTCGCTTGATAAGCTGGTATAGAAGTGACCTGAGCATGCCTTCGATGCTGTTCGCCGCACTGTGTCCAGCACGAAAGTCGAAAAAGAAGTGCAGCGTGGTCCACTTTTGACCACTGGCAGATCTTTGAAGTGCTTCAAGTGTTCTTCGACTTGCGCAAATGTGATTCATCAGGGTTGATTTTCCTGAGCCAGGCCGCCCAGTGATCCAATAAAAACTCCCGGGGCCCTCGAGCCAGGTTGCGAAATTGGTAGACCAGATCCATTCGACATATCTCGGCGACCCTGCTCTAGCATCGATTTGCTCCTTCCTCGATCGCATGCTTTCGAAATACAGGGCTTTCAGCACAAGCTCCTTGGCATCAGTATGACCTGGATCACGGAAGAATCTGTCGTCTAATCCATGAACATTACCGAGTATGGCTTGAGCATTTCCGGTGAGGTTGATGACCGAATACAAGTGGCTATTTGACCCGTGTTGGCTCACCGCCCGAGAGGGCACCTGGATGCGAATTTCGTTGTCAGCATCTTCATCCGCATCTTCGTTTCGCTTGCGTTTCAGCTTCTGTTCTGTCTTGTTGCCATGATCACCCATACTGTTTCCTGACAAGTTGAAAAAGACCCATCAACAGCTCAACTATGAAGCTATAACAGAAACGACTCGTGAAGGTCTGTATGTCGTGCCTACCACGGTAGGCAGAAGCAGTTTGTGGCAGATGTACTTAGTGCTCAGCCTCATTCCAGATTATGCCTGCAGGACTAGACCAACCGGCTGCTGACATATTCAGAGAGAGGTCGACCGATTGCACACCCGGCTTGAGCGCACCTGTACTATATAATGCTTCGTGTTAGGAGTGAACAACAGCCCCTCATTCATAGCGAGCACCCTTCGGACACACAAGACGGCCGGTCGCTAACCTAAAATGGTTTGGTGGGTAAGCGTACAGCAGCGGCCACGTTGTTTGTCCGGAGGGTGAGCGAGCAGACTGCTTCGGATTATTGATACACCGAATAGCGCCAAGCTTCTGTACGCGTCCGCCCGGTCTATCGATAGATCGGCATCCATCCTTGTAATGAGATCTGCTCAGCAACAAGATGTACACAATGTTGGATGATGAGCGATACTCGAGAGCCTTCGGTAGGACCACTTCACGGTCTCGATAGCATTGTAATCAACTGCTGAGAGACGAGAATAAAAAGCTTGGCTAGAGGATCGGCCAGGACTCGGATTCCGTAGTGAGCTGCAGCTGAATGGAGCTATCCCCACTGACACCTCATGACACCGCTACCCAAACCAGTAGGTGAGGGTTTAGGAGCAAAAGCTGTAACGAACTGCAGTTGTTACTTGCGATGATAATTGCACGGTTTGTCTGAGCATCCAGCCATTCGCTTTTGGTGGTAGATTCACTTCTTAACGATATTGTTCGGGTGTCTCAGGTAAATCGGGTGGCAGGAAAGTTGCGATTGGAAGTGGCTGGTAGAACACGATTTCTACCCACCATTTCAATCTACACTGCAAGTACCTTTCCCATTTCTGTCTTTCCATTCTTACTACATCATTTCGTGACATATCAACTGGAGGATCTTTGATCGGAGACAAAATTCAAAACCAAAAACTATTGAAGCGCTTCACATTGTACCCGACCTACCTCGCACGCTCGACGACAACAAGAACGGGCCATATCCGAGCGCATCCGCTGAGCACATACCGCCCAGAGACTCGAGCGTTGCGCAAAGCGCACTCTCACAGCCATGCAGTTTGACAGCTTACCTTCGTCGCTGCTGTCACTGCTCACCATCACTCTCCTCCGACCAGTCTCCGCAGGACTGATACCAGATCTCCTCGAGAGCCTAGAAGACCTTCAGAACTTCGCAAAAAGATGTGAAAACTCTTGCGGATACTATGGACAGCTTTGCTGTCAAAGTGGCGAGACCTGCTACACTGATGCCAGTGGGCTGGCACAATGCGGGGCTGGCACTGCGGTCACGCAGGCAGTTGGTGGCACCTGGGAATACTATACAACAACATATGTACAGACCGACTTGAAGACTGTCACGGAAACATACAGCTCGATTCTCGAAACGATAACACCCGCAAGCAGCAGCTGCTCGTACGCCAAAGGACAAACACCATGCGGGAATATGTGCTGCAACTCGGGACAATACTGCCAACAAGCTGGAATGTGTGTTGCTGTTCCAGGAAGCTCGGGGTACTACAGCAGCAGTTTGTACACTGTCACCGTGATAGATACAGCATCAGCTGTTGCGCCCCTCCGCCCGACCACAGATACAGTCGTCACCCTAACAAGTACAGGCGTGGTCTCGGCCACTGTACCCTATCAGACGCCCGTCGGAACAGGCGGCGCAGTCCTTACTGGAACACAAGCACAATCAACTGGTGGACTCAGCGGTGGTGCTATTGCCGGCATTGTCATCGGCGTCATTGCTGGTATCATTCTGCTCCTGCTCATCTGCGCTTGCTGTTGCTTCAAAGGACTGCTCGATGGTCTCCTTGCCATCTTTGGCCTCGGGCCTCGCCGACGAAGGAGGCGTGAGGAGGTTGAGGTTTACGAAGAAAGACACCACCACGGTGCAGGTGGCCGGACTTGGTATGGAGCGCAAAAGCCAAGCGGCTCACGTTATGAGGAGAAGAAGAAGAAAAAGAGTGGAATCGGAGGATTTGGGAAGGCGGCAGTTTTCTTAGGAGGTCTCGCTGCCATACTTGGTCTGAAGAAGAAGAAGGACGAGAGGGACGACAAAAGTGGGTACAGCTACTATGATTCGGAGTACTACACGAGTAGCAGTAAGTTGAGCCTCGCCTGATCATTTGGGAGCAGTTTGCTAATACATTTTCCAGGTTCAAGTTCGTCAGCAGGACGCACGAGAAGGACTAGATCGCGCTCGAGATCGAGGATATGACATTAAAGAATTCTCTTCTGTGTTAGTACTTTTGGCATGCGTATACGGGTTAAGTGATGTATTGATCAGATGATCTATGTTTCGACAAGCGGAATTTGCATAATTGCTCTGGCTTTGGGCATGAAAGGATTGATTGAGATGACAGGAAATTTTAGATAGGCATTGCTATATATTTGAGACCATCTCACAATTGCGTGCTTGGTCAACCTAATGCATAAATTGCCGAATTTGTTGCTACCTGATTGTCTATGTGGAAGCTGCTAAAGCGCTCATCAAAGGACTCGGTTTGACCCTTCGAACGACGAACTATGCCCACCGCATGCCTGATAACGGTCAACGGCTATTGTCTTCGAGACATGGGTTCTGCATTAGTGAATCTGCAAGTAGCCGAGTGACTGATGCGGGTAATGATGCACAATGAGGTTGTGCTTCATGCTTCATCAAGCCATGATGAGCAGCTCTGACATTGTGCTGTGGATGTCCACCAGCGATCATCCCGAGGCGCCACCAGCCGGCAGACCTGCCCTATGTACCTAAACTTTGAACACGAAGATGCCGATGTTAGTTGGTGGTCGCAGTACAGAAATCATTTCACTAGACGTCCCCCTACCATATCATAAAACAGACAGGCTAGTCATTCGTGCTTGCATCCAGACCTACGACTTTTGCTCAGCTTACGCTATACTGCTAGTACAACCCCGGAGGAAGCGCGGTCAAGACTCGAAATCTGCACGGTACTCATACCTTCGACCTTCGCAACTTCACCCCCTCACGTACTAGAATGCGGCCTTGACATTCGACCAAAATGCTAGGTGCACAGCAATTCTATCAGCCGCAATACAACGACCAGTCTGCTTGGCAGCAGCAGGAAAACCGCATACCATACGCGCAGCAGCCGTCGAAGCTGCAACAGGACCAGCACTACACAAGGATAGCTGTCAACCAGAACCACGCAAACCAGAATGCCAATACCCGTCAGGCACCGGGCGATAGTGCGCAAGACAATAGTGGCGCGTCGTTGAGTGTATTGAACCAGCAAGGGTCGCCCGGCATGGAGCAATTATCAGAGGAGAACCAGAAGGTCTTGAACTGGGTGGCACAGTTGATGGACCCTGCCCAGCGAGAAGGTGCTTTGATGGAGCTGAGCAAGAAACGAGAGCAGGTCCCTGAACTCGCTCTGATATTATGGCATAGCTTTGGAGTTATGACGAGTCTGCTACAAGAGATCATATCGGTGTATCCGTTGCTCAACCCTAGTCAGTTGACAGCTGCCGCCTCAAACCGAGTCTGCAATGCCCTCGCCTTGCTGCAGTGCGTCGCTAGTCACAACGAAACGAGGGGCCTATTTTTGAATGGTATGTCGTTCTGACACGGGACCGCAGAGGACATGCACTGACGAACCACAGCACACATCCCACTCTTCCTCTATCCCTTCCTCAATACAACTTCAAAATCTCGCCCCTTCGAATACCTCCGCCTCACCTCCCTCGGAGTCATTGGCGCCCTCGTAAAGAACGAGCCTGCTTCCCAAGCTTCCGTGAATCCCAACGGCAACCCAAATCAACCGCCGGGCAACTCCTCGCCCACAATAACCTTCCTTCTTTCCACCGAGATTATCCCCCTTTGTCTACGAATCATGGAAACAGGCTCCGAACTATCCAAAACAGTCGCAATCTTCATCGTTCAGAAAATCCTCCTCGACGATACAGGTCTAGGCTATATTTGTGCAACCTACGAACGATTCTATGCGGTTGGTACTGTGCTGTCGAATATGGTCGTCGGTCTAGTCGAGACCCAAACAGTTCGCCTACTCAAGCATGTGGTGCGCTGCTTCTTGAGACTAAGCGACAACAACCGGGCGCGGCAAGCTTTGCGCCAATGTTTGCCAGAGCCACTAAGGGACGCAACGTTTAGTGCGGTACTGAGAGATGATGCCGCAACTAAGAGGTGCTTGGCGCAGCTTCTGATCAATCTGAGTGATAACGTGGCGGACAACCAGGGGGACCAATTTGAGTGAGAGAGGCAATAAGTTTAGGATTGAGGGCCTGAGGGGTTGGCTCATAATACTGAGTCGATCATCCTTTGCGAGGCCTGTTTGCGACAACCATCAGAGTATGAAGGTGGTTTCGCCTTACGTCGTCAAGCGCATGGAGAATGTCGGTTCTTGTTCACTTTATGATCCAATCAATCGGCCTTTTGAGGATGCTACACCACAACCAATAATTCAGCAATGATGTCGACTGGCCGGCACCATGCTTTACGACTTTCCCGGCAGACGGACTGCTTTCTTCGATAGCATAGAATATACCCTGGGCATCGCAGGACAACTGGGAATTACGAGTATGTACATTAGGAGAAACTGTGAGGGAGGAAATTGAGGTGACCTTCGACAAGAGGCGCAAGCAATGAAATGGGAAAAGTCTACTTTCGAGTCGTGTATGAGAAATGCATGGATCTGGGATGTTTGATCTGAGCGACAAGTATCATGAAAGCGCGTATGGGAGTACAATGAAACTGATCTTTAATTCGACCCGTCTGTGGAAGTTCGAGATGGGCGGCACTGCTCTAGTGATCCCTCTCATTATCTTCATGTTCACACAACGGCCAAGCCAGGATCCGTGGGCTACCGTCGGCCTGCACAGTCCTGCTTTCTGCAATTCCCAAAGATGCAGGGCGACAGCGACCCTCTAATTCAGTCGTAGGATACTCGTTGGGACGACAAAGCCTGATCTCATGTACCCCGTACTGACTAGCATCTACGTCGCAATCCCAACACCATCGTAAAGGCATCAGTATCTGCCTTGTCGCTTCAGTTTGCACATGATGGGAACGCGCCTAACGTGTAGTGGGTGTAGTACATTTGTTCAGAGGAGGGCAGCTGATCACGTGATGACACGCCGATGCCAAGCACATTCGGCTGCATATGCCCGCCCGGCGTATGCAAATAAGTGTTCAGTTCGTGGTAAGGAGCGATCGTGCAGGCCATCAGCTAGGTTGTGACTTTCTACCGCTGCACCACTTTCCTCCTCCATACCGGTATATAGAGATGCTGCTCACAACCATCACGAGCCTTCTTGCAGGCTTCAGCATCTTCACCTCTGTTGCAGCTCACAACATCCAATTGCGAGCGCACTCGCGGGAATGTTTCCACGAAGAACTGCACAAAGATGATAAGATGACTGTCACGTTTCAGGTCGGCGACCGGGAATTTGGAGGATCAGGGAATCTAGATATCGACTTCTATGTGCGTCCAGTTACGACCAGCGCAGGACCGAATAACTAACAATGCCCAGATCAAACAACCTTCGGGCGCATTCCAAACCCAACAGACCTCAGTATCCTCTGGCGACTACACCTTTGAAGCCGGCAGCGACGGCAAATATGTCTACTGCTTCAGCAACGAGCACTGGTCCGCCAACAGCAAAGAAGTCTCCTTCAACGTCCATGGAATAGTCTACGTCCCTGAATCAGATACCCCGTCTGACCCTCTTGAAGCCGAAGTCCGCAAGCTGGCTGATGTCCTCGCGCAAGTCAAGGATGAGCAGGCGTACATCGTGATAAGAGAACGGACGCACAGAAATACAGCCGAGAGCACGAACACGAGGGTGAAGTGGTGGAGTGTCTTCCAGCTGGGCGTGCTGATCGGGGAGGCTGTTTTCCAGGTCTGGTGGTTGAAGAGATTCTTTGAGGTACGCAGTCTGTGAGACACGAAAAGCTGAGCACTGTTCATTAACATCTCTCTTTTGCAGGTCAAACGAGTTGTATGATAGATACGATTAGATGAATTGAAGAGTTGTGTACAGAATTCGACGAGCCCAGAAAGATCTCTGACAGCAAGTCGCAAACAAGACACGCCCCACTCAGAGCATGCAGAACATGACAGCCACGCAGCTGGTCAGCCTGGCAGCAAAAACAATAGCCTGTGCAGAATGGTTTGCTCAAGCTGGCTCCGACCCGCTACGGTCCTGTTGACCGTCTTGAACCGGGTATTATTGGGAGCGCTGGAGCTACCAAAATCGTTGGTACAACTTTCCTCCGGCGACAGGCTCTCAGGCGTGCAATGTCGGCAGTAACCAGCGGAAGCCTGTGATATGGCGGACACTACAAATCCTTTGTCCTTCGACCTTATATTCGTGGTCCGTACCATCTTGAGGGAGAGCACTGAACAGAACACTCAAGTGTCAACATCGCTTCTATCTAAATCACCCTGAGACTGTACCCTGAGACTGCTTGTATACTTGTTAATATCTTTGATCTGCACGATATGTGTAAGCTATTATCCCCTTGTAACCCTTTTCGCGCTTGCCACGGATGCCTTCCCAAAGCAGTATCGTGTTCGAACACACAAGCGTCCAGTGCCGGCGGCAGAAAGCTTAACCACATGTGGGCTTAGCTCAGATCGGCCGAGATCTCCAACCGTACGTTTCAGCTCTTCTCTTCGTTTACCATTTCCTACTGCAGTTTTGATCTTCCAGTGGCACTCTGAGCACCCGTTGACAGCCAGACGAAGCTTTAACGATGCGAGCCGTGGTCCTTCTCACCCGTGTGTCTAGAGGCCGCACAGGGGATTCTGCTCGGAATGGCCCGTATCCAAGATGATGGCCGTAAAGCGTCTTGCTATGTCTCCAGAAATGTGACCTCTCTTGCCGTTGCCATATTATCCTTTTCATCCCTTGTCGTCTAGCGTGCTCTTCATTGCAGACTGCTGATTGACCTACGTCCTGACAGTGGAGGACAATATGAGGCTACCATGGGCCAAAGCTAAAAACGCTGATAGAAATACAGGATAGGTCAGATACGAGCATAGAAGACACAATTCCGAGTAGCAGCAAAGTGCTTGAGCCAACTCTAATGCCGGACGAGAACTTGAAGTTGATCACCGAACGGAACGGCATAACTCTCAGCAACCCGGGGTCCACTTCGCAATCAGGGAATGAATGCGAGTAACGGCAAGCCGTAGAACGAACAAACTCAACAGCGACCACATCCCCAGCTGACGGAGCAGACGACCTCTCGAAATACAGACAGGGTCATAGCTCTATCTCTTAACGTTTGGCCTTGGCTCTGGCAACGTTCGTCGTTGCGCTAGACAACACCATCATCGCCACTGCTATTCCTCGCAACGCGACGGTCTTCGACTCTCTGAACGATGTTGGCCGGTATGGCTCGTCTCACCTGCTCACCATGACTGCCCTTCAACCCGCTTTCGGCAAGATCTACCAGTACTTCAACGTGAAATTCACGTCCCTCTTCGCGCTGTCCATCCTCGAAGTCGGTTTGGTATCATGCGGTGCTGCAAGAGATAGCACCTTGCTTATTGCCGGGCGAGCAGTGGTCGGAATTGGACGAGTGCCTTGTTCAGCGGTGGGATGACGATCGTTGCGTATTCTGTGCCGCTACACCGACGACCGATCTACATCGCGTTGCTGAGCAGCATGTTCGGGAATAGTTCGGTGGTCGATACGTCGTATCGGATAAGTTGAGGATGGTAGAAGAAGTATGATATGACTACGAATGACTAGTGACCCACTAACGAAAGAACGCAATAACAAGTAAGTGTGCCACTGTCTCCTCGGCGGCGCATTTACGGACAGAATGGGCTGGCGCTGGCGCTTCTACATCAACATCTCCGTTGGTGCGATCGCCATGACCGTCGTGTTGTTGCTGCTGTTCTTCTCGGGCCCCAAACGCAAGGCATCCGAAGCAACCACTAAGGCAAAATCAAGCAAACTGATCCCGTTCATCGCGGTGCAAGCCTTCCTTTCGAAGAAAGATATGCCCGTCGGCAACGATCGCTATCTTCTTCAACAGTCTGCCCGGCGCGAAACCGCAGAATATCTTGACTAATGCGCTGATCAGGGAGATTGCCCTGTATACAACTGGGTTTGATCCAGCTGTCATTGTTGGCCCGGGCGCGGCACGTACTAGGGAGGTTACGCCGGCGCGCAGTTGGCGAGGGTCTGGAGGGCGTATAATGAGGCGTTGGCGCAGAGGTATACGCTTGCTATCGCGTGTGCGTGGTTGGCGTTCTTGAGTAGTTTGTTGTTTGAGTAGAGGGGTGTTAAGGGGAAGGAGCTTGGATTGGGAGGCTGGGGGTGCTTGAGGCATTGGAGATGGAGTGAGGTGAGGTGAAGGTGTTTTTGAGGCTTGAGATTATGTGAGGAAGTTGTTGTGTATGCATGCATGTGGTGGCTCGACGATACGGTCACGAACGAACGGAGGGGTCTGGGAGACGTTAGACGATGCTGCGATAGATTTACTGTGTAGAGAACGCCTGGCACGAAGTACTTTTCTACGAGGACATCGGGGGATACGAGCTTGGTTTGCTCTTTCCGGCGCCGACCTCTGCAGCTGCTTGTCTATTGGGGGCCTCGTGGGTGGGATATAGGTCTTGGCTTTGGGACCTCTACGTCTGACAGAACCTGACGGACAAGCCACTGGGAGTGATCTGTACCGTGTCGGTGCTCGGCGTCAAGCCGTCTCATATTCAGCGACAGAGATGAGGCCCGCGGTATAAAGTTGTGAACCTCGCAGCTAGCCAAGCATCTAGGTATTTGGCCTCCGGCCACAGGAACAACGGAATTTGATGAGTTGCGACGGAAAAGGATAAGGGCGTTAACCCTCGATTTCTTGACGTTAGGACTCACGTAATGTGTGACAAATACAGCTTCGGATATCATCGCCGATAGCCTCCGGGGGAGGTGTGATGGCTTGAATCTCATCCATTCGTCATTCTTGTTGCGGAGATCCATATCCGTCTCGATTACACCCTGCAGCGAAATGTTGTCAGCAGTTGTAGGTGCCGTTGTAGGTGTTGTGGGTCAAGGAGGGTAACGTACTGCAATTTTGTCGGCTTTGTATCTCCCGCCAATGGCCATGTTGCGGTAATGCACTCCCGCCTAAGCACCGGGGGAAGTGACAAAATGCTTGCACAACCAATGCACATGGTTCCTCCAGCCTACCTCTGGCGCAGACAGCGATTTCAATTATTGTGGTGGGCATAAGTAACTGTCAGGGTCTAATACCACTTGCCTCGCTGTATCTGTTGAAATGTCTGGTCTGTCGAGGCACTAGCGCTGCTTCTATAGACATTAAATATTGTGAGCAGAGATCAATCGATAATAGGCGGGTAAATGCGGCTCCGCGTGTTCTGGATGCGAGGTTGATGCATGTTGCTCCCCGGTCCGCAGGACTTTCAAGGCACATGGAGTCCATGCAGGTCTGAATTCAACTCTTGTGGAAGAATCCGACCAGAAACTTCCAAGTGCCAGCGCATACGACTACTGCGAGGGACTTGCAGACAAGTCTTTCGAATGCGGTGAAGCCTAATGTCTGACTGGCCTAAATGCTGGGAGAAGAGAGCTTTACTCGTATTATCTCGGCAGAGAAGCGTGTCTGAATAGGAGGAAGTTGAGCGCGATAGCAGCATTGGCAGACCAGTCGGTAGAATGCAAGAACAGGCTTAGTGTGTTGACGATTCTTGATTCAGCAGGTGAAATACCTGGCATGTTGGGCGTTTTAGGCAGGGATCCACGCATGAAAGCACTTTCCTTGGCTCGGAATGGTGAGATTTGGTGGCTAACGTCAGTAGGACTCGATTCGGGTGCAACGGGCGGCAGGCGTGGCTGACGACTCAACCTCCGTTTAGTTGGCACACGAGACGTTGGCAATCTCACGAATATCTACGAAAGCGTTAAGACGAGCCCGACTCACATAGACTCGTGAAATATCACACACGCCCTCGCATATTTGAAATGTTCTGTGGTTCTGCGGCATGCTTGCCGTGTGTCAGAAAATCGTGAAAGGTTAGGGTTTGGAGAAGCGGCTTGCCAGCATGGGTGACGCCTCACTAGCCACAGCTGCCACGCCGCAGCAGGCGCACCCTGCACTTCACGATCGCCTCTTGCCAGAGAGTCAAAGTCTATCAAAATCCAAAAGTCACCCATCGAAGGAGAATTCGACGACCGAGCGGCTCAATTTTCCTGCTTCCCTGACCCCCAGTGTATCTGCGCCTGCGCATTTGCCGGTTCGCCCCTATGAGCCTGTCGCCGGCGCTGCTCCTGCCTTTCCCTATCGTCCCGCTGGGGTCCGCCTGCTCAAATCTGATGAGCACGGAGTGACTGCCTGTCGCCTCCCCAAGGTTATGGAGCACGATGAGCACATCTACCTCAATGGTCAAGCTGGAAGTTCCTCCAATTCCGACGAAGACTCTCACCCAACGTCTTCGTATCCTTACAGTGCATCAGTACAACACTCTTTCAGCGACTCAAACGGCACATCCATATACACCCCTACCTCGAGTTTGACCTACTCGATTCCAGATGGAGGCTCTGTTCTAAGTTCGTGGGGACCACATAGCGGCAGACCACGCGTTGGCAGTGGCAGCGGTAGTCAAAGCGGTATCGAAAGACCAAACATGGCCGAACAACCTCACCTCGCCGACCTCCGGGCTAGCCGACCTCAGCCCCTGCGAGCGATATCTAGTACATACAACCCTCAAAGAGGGCCCGTCAACAATAACAACAACAACAAACGCCAGACTTCGAGTATGAAAATCAGGACAAGTCGGAGAGACCCCAACGCTCAGTACAAAAACCAAGAGCAAAGATACATAAATACGGTCAAGCAGCTACCTGCAGGATGGTCAGACAGCGATATGAGGTTGGGTGATCCCATGTGGGACACTTCCACCGATTCGGGCACGGACGACGATTCCCCGAGGACAGAACACACAGGTGTCGAGTATCAGGATGATGAAACCAAGATGATCGTTGAAGAGGATTCTGCCCCGACCGAGGACGATCTCAGAAACCCTGCCAACAGAGAGCGGCTAGAGTGGCACTCGATGCTTGCCTCTGTGCTGCAGGGCGATGTAGTTAGGCAAGAAAAGCAACGTCTCATTGGAACCGCCGAGCAGAAAAGCGACATGGAGATTCGGGCGGAAATATGGTACGGTTCGAGAGCAAAGTATTTTGGCCGACCATTGCAAATGCAGAAGAAGATGATCGATGAAGCACGCGCACATCTGGGACCTATCATTGACAGTATCATTGACTTCGAGATCAAGGGTGAGACTGTCGTTGGCAAGTCGCCCTTTGAGCAAGTTGAAGAGGTCGTCGCTAAAATTGAGACGTGCTGCTGGCTCTATCCAAGCTGGAAGCAACTTGAGCATTGTCAATCACGAGCTGCTTCTGATGCTTTCAAGGCCAGCTGTAGCGCCGTCATCTCCTGGCACAACGTCACCCAGACTATCAATACTGAGCTCAGCATCTTGCAATCCTGGGTCGGCAACTCTGAACTCGACTTCACCAAGCAGCGCTCCAAAAACGGCTCAAGCGAACTGACCGACAAATCTTCCTTCATCGACCGAATCCTGAAAGAAGATGGTCTGAAGTATCTACAAGGTGAAGAAAGCATGTTCCGCGGAATTGCCAAAGTCATCGTCAAAGCGAAGAGTACACTTATTGAGAATGCTGCCGCCTTCCACGATCGACATCTACCGCCGTATATCGAGGAATTGTTGACACTGATCAACTTCCCTTCGCGACTGATTCAAGAGATCATCAAGGTTAGACTCTCTTATGCTAAGAAAATGAAAGAGCCTTCCCAGCAGTCACCTCTGATCATCGATCAGATGATTGCGCAATTCCAGATTCTGATGAAGTTGGCATGTGCCATCAAGCAAGAATACATCTCTATCTCGCACCCAGAGCCTGGTTGGGACCTCCCACCGTGCATTGATGAGAATTTCGACTTAACAATCGTCGAAGCTTTAAAGTTCTACTTCAAGATGCTGAACTGGAAACTCACGTCCAACAAGAACACCTTCCGAGAAGCCGAAATCCTAGAGCAGGAATGGGGGCTGTCGAACGAGATAGGAAGGCAGCTAGAAGGTGGCGATGTTGAAGTTGCCGAGCAATTCAGCACTCTGACAGCCAAGTCTTTAGCACGCCTAACCACTTCATTCGAAAAAGAATTGCGTCCGCGGGAGAACGAAGCGTCTTTGGAGATGGAGAAGAGGTACAAAACGATCCTGGATTCAGTTCGTGTACGACAACGGAAGATGTTTCGATTTTCTCGTCTATTGCGCCAGAAGTTCGAGAATGCAACAGAGTACAACCTGGGCATGGATTCCGACCAACTGATCGACTTCATGCAGACTCTAGCCATGACCGGTCATTTTCTTGTTTCTTCCGAAGTTGGTACCCCCAAAGAACTGTACTACGTCGCTTCGCCTTCCCTCTGGAATAGAGCTGGTGATGTCAAATCTATCTTGGGCACTTCGTTCCATGCCGAAGACGAGCCTGAGGATCCGTCCGACCCATATATCCTGATCATCCACCCGGAGGAGCATCTCGCCTGGGAAGGACCCACAATGGAGATCGAGCTTCGCGACCTGCCGACTCACGTGCCTGCTGGAAGACTGCGACTTGTGGCAGATGGTTCTACAGGTCGACTACAGGCTGCACGACAGGAATTTGCTAGTGTGATTAACCAGGATCTAGACATCGTCATTGAGCAGCGAGCCAACTTGACGCGAGTCAATACGGAGCTCGGAAAGATTAAGAAGACGACCTTCAAGCTGTCCAACACCATCATGGAAAGTGTCGAGGTCGTTCGTTCTCAAAGTGGCCGAAAAGCTAGTCCTGAGTTGATTCAGTCATGCTTCGCCTTCGCAACAGAATTTGGAAAGAGATCTTTGGCCTACATGGACTACAACCGACGGATGATGAACAATGCCAAATTGACCAAACTTGGGCTTGATTGGGTAAGTTTCATTTGCGACGACTGTGATGCTGCAGACAGAAGGACGTTCAAATGGGCAGTCGCAGCGTTGGAATTTGCCATGGCGATGACTCGCGGCCGCAACGTCCTTGACATCACCGAGGAGGAATACGCACAGATGCGATCAAAAGTGGGAGGTTGCATGTCAGTCCTCATCTCGCACTTCGATATCATGGGTGCCAGGTCCACACTAGCAGCGCAACAAGAACGGTCACGTAGCGAGGCGGTCGGTACGGGCCGCAAGATGGACATGAGTAAGATGCGCAATGACGCTGAGTGCCGCAAGCAGGTCGGAGAACAGAGGCTGGCTGCTCTTGAGTTCTGCGACAATCGCAAAAGTGAAGACGAGGGCAACAGTGTCAGAGCGAATCTGGGTCGTGTGCTGGAGGGTTCGAACGAAGCCGACCGATCACTCACATTCCTGTCTGCATCGGCTACGAACATTACCATGCGCTGGCAACAAGGTCAATATGTTGGTGGTGGAACCTTCGGCTCTGTCTATGAGGCCATCAACCTCGATACTGGTACTCTCATGGCGGTCAAAGAGATAAGGCTGCAGGACCCACAGCTCGTTCCGACCATCGTCAAGCAGATTGGCGACGAAATGGGCGTCCTTGCCGTGCTCGATCATCCGAATATTGTTCAGTACCACGGCATCGAGGTGCACCGAGACAAGGTCTACATCTTCATGGAGTACTGCCAAGGTGGCTCCGTAGCGTCTCTTCTGGAACATGGTCGTATCGAGGACGAAACAGTCATGATGGTATATGCATTACAGATGTTGGAGGGTCTAGCATATCTGCACAATGCCAACATCGTCCATCGAGACATCAAGCCAGAGAACATCCTCCTCGACCACAATGGTGTCATCAAATACGTCGATTTTGGTGCTGCGAAGATCATAGCTCGACAAGGCCAAACAATCATGCAACCGGAGCCGAAAATCAACCAAGCGGGTCCAGGTCGAGGCAACGACGCAGCTCCACGTGCTCAACAAGGTACAATAACAGGCACACCAATGTACATGTCTCCCGAAGTCATCCGTGGAGAAGGCGCGCAACGCTTTTCGGGCGCAGCAGACATCTGGTCACTCGGCTGTGTCTTGCTAGAGATGGCTACTGGTCGCCGACCATGGAGCACACTCGACAATGAGTGGGCGATCATGTACAACATCGCATCTGGCAACCCACCGCAGATGCCTACTGAGGATCAGTTGAGCCCGCAGGGTCTTGACTTCCTGAAGAGATGCTTCGACCGTGATCCGAAGCGCAGAAGCACGGCCGCGGAGTTATTACAGCATAATTGGATCATGGAGATCAAGCGGATGGCAGGGGTGGAAGATCCTGAAACACCCATTTCGTCATCCAGTGGGGGCATGTCGTTGCCTCCCTCACGTCAGAGCTCCTCTCTTAGTATCAGATAGGGAACGATGAGGAGGGAGCGGACGCATTGAGTATCAGGAGTTTTGGCGGAATTTGTCGTAGCGTTCTGCGTTTTCAAGTGCTTCATCTACCTTCTACATACTGTTGCTTCCTTCAACAATGAACAATACTTTTACTCTTCGCAAAACGGGTCTCTTCTTCGATCAACGCTGATGACTTAAGATAGAGGCAACGCTTGGCATCTACTCGGTCTTCTACTTCACCCATCCCTTGTCGTGTACTGAGGGAAAGCTGGCCGACCGGGCTAGTCGGGCTGCAGGTAGTCTTGCCAAGAGGATGTCTTGGAGGTGAGACTGGCCTGGACGTCGTCAGCTGTGTCAGCGACAGTACCTTGCACTTACTGGTAATGGGCAGCCTTGTCTGCATTTGTGGTCTTGTTGCGGAGCAATCGTTGATGGGCCGTGGCAGGCTGTGTAAGCGGGTGGGATGAGTGCTTGGTAGTGCCGTTTGCATCTCCTGTCTTCGTTGGAAATTTTCGCCAGCAAGAGAAGGCTGAGCGGGACACAGCGTTAATTGAGCTCGTGGTGGTGTGCTTGGTGGAGATGACGAGAGCCACGTAGAATCTGGGTGATTGTCAGCTTAGTCCTACCGACCAAGGCTGGACTTACTGGTGGGCTGCGTATTTTGCGCCTCTAGGTCGTTGCTTGACTGCTCGGGGCGTGGCGATGACTGGAGACCGATCGTAGCCGGGAATGGTAGGCTTGGCAATGCTTGCCGGATGGTTGGCCATTTGGCGACGAGCACTGCAATTAGGGGTGCAAGGCCTACTAACACACCGACAATCGCAATAATTGCTTCTGCTGTGAGAGCCATGACACCCGGGGAGATGAGGGTCGAGTACACGACACCGCTGGGTGACAGCCATCTTATAGACTGAGGATAATGCCATGTCTTCGATTCAGAGTGCACGGCTTCTACGTAGCAGGTGTTCAAGCGATCACGCAGAGGCAGCAGGCACTGCTCATCCGGGTGGAACCAGCAGAGATGCGTAATTCGAGCTTACCAAACATTCGTAGCTGATCTCCTGGCATCAATACGGAAGAAACCCATTTTTGGTATGCAGAGCCAGCTCATGCACGAATGTCGGACGCATGGTATGGTGTCAGGGCAAGGCAACTGCCGTGGGTACCTGTGCTAGACTGTTGGTAAAATTGTTTGGATGAGGACAGAATGTCGACCCACTGGTAACCTCCATCTTCATCACCAAGCATGGTTCAAGACGCCCAAGGTAAGCAATCATGTTGCTTCGACATTCTGTCCAGGACGAATAGAAAGCATCTGAAGAGGATTTTTGGTAGCCCTCAGCCACTTCGTCGTTCCAACATTTCCAAGCCCGAACCAGGCGATTCGACACTCTGGACAGAGCAAATTGGAGCAGACCGCGGGGTCCACCATTATCCACCTCGTTCCCGCTGGAGTCCACCGTCAATTCGATCTTTCGAAAACTCCTATCGGTACTGCATCGCCTCTACCTGGTGCAGGATCTCATGTGCTTTGCGTCTCTGCTCGACGATCAAAGTCCTCTGTTGTAATCAATGGCTCATCTCGGGGCTAAATCTTTGGACCGCACAGCGCCAAGGTTGCAATGTCAGCCTGCCCTTTCCAGATGAGTTAAATGCCATCATTGGTCCTTCTCAGTCGGTCCTCCATCTGACATAGCTCCCGCGTTCGATACCATGCGACATAACGGACTGGATGGCGATATAGCCTGACTGCGCATCTCTGCCAATGTCCAGCTAATGGTTGGCTAACACTGGCCATCAAGCTGTCGCTAGAGAGTGCACTAACAGTCTAGCGGTCCTGAGACTCAATCTCGGTATACAGATTGCTTTCCATCATGCGGCATCCGGATAGCGTGTGGGAAGGCCACAAACAACTGCTCTTCGAATTATACATGCAACAGAACAATACGCTGGAGTGGACTCGAGGTCATATGTCCAGGGATCAAAAGTTTGAAGCGAGGTATGTCCGGAACCACTAGATAACATATTTCGCCCCAGGCTTGTATTCTTTACTAATGTAGCACAGTGAACAGCAGTACCGGCGTAAGTTCACGAGCTGGGGCTTTTCAAAGAACATTCCTGGGGAGTACTGGCTCGTTCTGAGCCAGGAGCTGAAACGACAAGGTCTGAAGGTCTGTGATGTTGATGTCTTCTTCAACGATCGGCCAATCGATGCAAGGACACTTCGGAAAGAGGTGCCTCGTAACGACCCTCCCACATTGTTACGAAGAAACGACGGCGGAGATTCCAGCGAAGACGTGGCAAAACGTGTGGTGCTACAGACCTTATTGACCGCATCTACCAGTAATTCCTCCTACGTGAACGTTGCGTACCATTGGCGGAGCGCGGCAAACGCATGGTTTTCTAACTATAAGCTCGAATGGGTGGACTATATGGATGTCATTCCTCCCGAATGTCTTCAGCTTCTGTGTCAGACTCAAGGCTCGACATGCGAGCTACCCAAATGCGCCATTTGGCGGATTGAGTCGAAAGACACACATGAACGAGGTTTTGCCTTCTCCGCTGATGGCACTGATCTTCAACTTACACACCTACTGCGCTCTTTCAGTCCTAAGTACGTCAAGCGAGGCATGCAAGGTCATCCGGCCGCTTCCACCGAAGACATGGTAGTATCATTCGAAAAGGAGTTGTTCAACGCAGGTCGATGCGCGGACCTGGACATCCCAGAGTGTCTCCAGGAGGACGCCATCGCTCTTACGCAGAAACGAATGTCTCTGACGACTTTTCTGCTGTTGGCCTTATTCCGTACCCTAACATGGTACGACCGTTGTGCGTGCTTCGATGTTCTGAAGACCTACAAGCTCAGCAAGCTCGGAGGCGAAGGTGATGCGGGAAGTAGAGTCGTTGTGCAAACAATGCTGAATACGCTCTTCTTGTCAGCACTGGAACACATAGATCTCGGCAAGTGCACGCAGTTGCTCCAAGCTGGAGTGTCCGCCAACGGTAAAACAGCCTGTCCGACTAAACACTTATTGATGCCCAACCGCTTTTGGACGCCCATGGTGCTTGCAACTAGAAACGTGGCTCTAAGAATGAGGAGAGTGCCCTTCGGCCATGGCGCTTGCACCGGTATCGTGCCCGCAACTAGGGACATTGCTCTAGGGATGGTGAGGATGCTCATCAGTCATGGCGCCTATGTTGATGTCGCGGGGCCACTGGGAGACTATCGGGAATATCACCTATCTCGACCCAGCTCAGGTACAGCAACTCTATGTTATTCCTTCAGTCCCCTCGCAATAGCTGCTGCGCACGGCGACGTCGAGCTCATGACCATACTGATCGACGCAGGGGCTGATGTGAATTTCTGTGCTCAGAGGCGCGGGTTGACTCCGCTCCAGGCTGCTATCCTATTTGATCAAGAAAGCAGTGTCAAGGTTCTGCTGCAAAATCCCAAAACTTGTTTTACTCGGATATCAACCGCCGGGTGCCTGGGCTATTCATTTCTTTTGTTGCGGCCTTTCTACTTGGCAGTATTACTGCTGGACAAGAACACGCTCAGACCCATCAAGGACAATGACATCGTGGATGCCGCTCGTTCTCCTAACCAGATCGAGCAGGCTGTCATGAACCATGCTAGCGAGCATTTGGGCATACTTCCCTGGCGTGGATGCGGTCCAATTTCGGTACCAATGGCAGGCATCAGTTGCAGTCGACTGAGCCGGCTTTCCTCCTCAGACAAAGACCTCTTGCAGGACTGCTTACGCTGGGCTGTGGCGAAAGATTGATGGATGGCCGATCCGGCAGCGGTATTACTAGGCACGTATAATTTGTGAGTTCCGGTACCCACCCTTAGCAAGTCGCTATGGTTAGCACGGCTCAACGACCAAAATGGAGGAAAACAAGTCCTGCTCCCGGTGGAAAGGTCCTACAGGGACATTCCAATGGTCTACTGGGATCATACATTTATAAGGCAGCTACACCTATTTTCACAACAGCACGGATCTCACCTACGAGGCTCTGTGATACGCACGCATCTTGGCCGCCCGGCTCGCAAGTTGAGGAGGACACCATTGCAGTGACTCGATCACATCAGCATGCATCAAGGTCCAAGATGGTCTCGTCTCGGAAGGCCAGATTGGCCGAGCCAATGCCACTTACCACCACATCAAGGTTGAAACGAAAGAGAGTGGACATTTTGAAGAGTCAAGAGATGCTAGATGCTTCGAAGAGATGTTGGATAGTTTGATGAAAACATCAATAATCATGCATGAACGGTGTTGCTGCTTCGGCCACCCTGGTCGTCCGGGGCAAGTTACACTCTATGGATGTACAGTCTGACGAAGCATAAAAGCCACAGTCGTCTTATCGATTTTGTCCAAATGCTTCGATCTTAAAAGAGTTGGCAGTCTTCGGCCTCCGCCAAAGGAAATGTCTCCACTCACAGAGACATACAAGACCAACGTTATGTCAACATTAGCTCCTATATTCTGCGGTTGCTTCCGAGTCAGACGCGCTTTGTAGGTTCTTTCTATGTTCCCAATCGGACACTTCTGTGGCTTCAAGCAGTCCTACATAATCGAAGTCTCCCGCTAGCTGACCTGAAGATTGCCATCTTTCCTGTTGCCAAGCCTATGTTTCCGTCTGTTGCCAACAGCAAAGAGGGATCGGGTACTGCCAGAACCTTCTCGCCCTTTCTGTATTGAAGACCAGACGTGGATGGCGAGAGACATCAACTTTACGTCCGAGAGTCAGCATATTGGACTACACGATTGAGACATTAGGCGTCGTGTCCTCGCAATTGTAACTTGATATACATGTTTGGTCTGAGAGATGCACTGGCAAGTGTAAGATTGCCTTTGTACTTCAAAAGGGTCAGCTACTATTACTGTGCGCTCTAGGGGACGGTCGTGGACATTTGCACGAGGAAGCTCAGTCGGATGCTGTACGGCTGTACGAAGCTAAGCAGACGCTACCCAGTAGCGAACCACAATAGGTGAGCTTTTGATTCGTCCTCCGGAAGTGCCGATGTGCTACTTTAGGATTCGAGTGTTTCCCCGGACAACCTGCTCACTAGCGCGTGAAGTGATCTTCGTCCTACTACTCACCTTGCCTTCTATTTCGTGTTGTGACCCGCCATGAACGTCTTCCGAATCCAGAGGTCTTCCGAGCTGTCATTTAAGCGACGGACCTCGTACAATCAGTATCTATCTTCACGATGACCGTGTGGGGAACGGCAGAAATGTTTGCCGCTTGTCTAGACTATGTGACTATATGTCATCGAGAGTAATATTGAGGTGCGGTCTTGCTTTGTCGTGTTGCTTGTATCGTGCATAAATGGACTGCTATCACGCGACTCCTCATTGACCTCTCAGTTTTGTCTCTCCAGTCTGCACAGCCCACGAACATGCAGTCACGACTCTGGCTTTCGCTCCTCGCCGCTTCCGAGGCTGTTGCCCAGTCCGCCCACCTGAGTGAAGTATGCACAAAATCATACGTACAAGCCTCGTTGCCCTCCGACGACCTTATTCTCGGTGTAACTATCGATCCGACCTCGGTCGTTGCCAGTCCGGTGATCGGTGCCTCAGTGAGCAACCCGGACTATTATCCGAATGGTACCATTGATTTTTGCAACGTGACCTTTGCATATTCCCACAACGGGCGAAATGACAAGGTCCAGGTCTGGTACTACCTCCCAGCCCCTTCAGACTTCCGGAACCGCTATCTATCCACCGGTGGCGGCGGGTATGCAATCAATAGTGGTAGCAGGCTCCTCCCGGGGGGTGTCATGAACGGGGCCGTTGCAGGCGCGACCGACGGCGGGTTCGGAAGCTTCAGCACAAGTTTTGATGAAGTCTTCCTGCTTGCCAACGGGACCATTAACTACCAGCCACTCTACATGTTTGGTTATCAGGGAATTCAAGAGCTCACTGTCATCGGGAAGCAATTCACGAAGCAGTTCTTCAATATATCCAGCACTGGTACCAAACTCTACGCTTACTACCAGGGATGCTCCGAAGGCGGCCGCGAGGGATGGAGTCAAGTGCAGCGATTTGGTGAGGAGCTGGACGGCGCAATCACTGGAGCACCCGCATTTCGCTTTGCGCACCAGCAGGTACAGCATCTCTGGTCTAACGTGGTCGAGCAAACGCTTAACTACTTCCCTCCCCAATGTGAGCTTGACAAGATCGTGAATGAAACGATCGCAGCATGTGATCCACTAGATGGAAAGACAGACGGTGTGGTCGCCCGAACCGATTTATGCAAGCTGTCATTCGACGTCAACAGCACCATGGGCCTACCATATTCCTGTCCCTCATCAGAGGGAAGCACAATGGTATTCCCACCAACAAATCCTGTCCCTGCCCAAAATGGCACAGTCACGCCCCAGGGCATCGCCGTGGTCCGTGAGATCCTCAACGGAATGCACGACCTCGAAGGCCGCCGCGTCTACTTCTCCTATCAACCATCCGCATCCTTCGCAGATGCCCAAACATCCTACGACTTCAACACTAACACATGGGGCCTCTCGATCTCGGGGCTCGGCGGACAATTCGTAGAAAAATACCTCTTCCTCCAGAACGCTTCTAACATCCCCAATCTGAACAACGTCACCTACGACACGCTCAAGTCCTGGATCACCCAAGGCTGGATGAAATACGAAGACTCCCTCCAAACCACCTGGCCCGACCTAACCCCCTTCCACACAGCAGGTGGAAAAGTCCTCCACTACCACGGCGAATCCGACAACAGCATCCCCACCGCCTCCTCAGTCCGCTACTGGGAATCCGTCCGCAAAACAATGTACCCCAACACGCCCTACAACGAGAGCGCGAGCGCCCTAAACGCATGGTACCGTCTATTCCTCGTCCCCGGAATGGGCCATTGCGCGCCTAACCCACTGCAGCCAAACGGTCCATATCCGCAGAACAACCTGCCCGTTCTGATAGATTGGGTTGAGCACGGCATTGAGCCAGTCACGCTCAATGCGACGCATCTTGCTGGGGATCTGGAGGGACAGAGGGCGGAGATCTGTGCGTGGCCCTTGAGACCGTTGTGGAGGGATGGAGAGGAACAGTGCGTCTATGATCAGGCAAGTATTGACTCGTGGCATTATGACTTGGATGCTTTCCAGGTGCCGGTATACTAAAGATTAGCACTGTGTATGTGTCATGGGTTTGGACGTCAGGGAGCGACAGGGCAGAAGGCGAGTGGCGGCACGAAGTCCACGAGGAAGTAGCCCTTGAAATACAAAGGTCTTCCCTTCCGGCCGGTGCAACAAGGAAGGTGTGTGTAGAGGCACTCTGGCGGTCGAAGGTTGGATTGATCGTCATTTCGTCATCTATCATAAATACGAGGTTCTCTCGCCAATGCATCTCCCAAGCATCATCAATCATGTCGTCGTAACTATCTGCTGATGCGAAAAGCAACTACAGCAAACAGCAGTCAGGCTCACCAATCCAAGAAACCTAAATCCTCGCCTGAGGTGGAGGAGGCTGTCCACCAGGAGGCGGAGGAAAGCCCGTTCCACCTTGAGCAGGCTGATATCCGTAGCCCGTGTTCCCACCTCCGCTGCCGTTGCCATTGCCATAGTATTGTCCGCCACCAGCACCGTTGTATCCTTGTTGCTCCGCGTTACCCTGATAACCCATCCACCCATAAGGATTATCATCGTAATATTGCGTGTTGTTGTTCATTGCATTCATTGTCGGGCCCTGCCCCTGCTGCGGCATCCCACCGTTCGCGCCACGCATGTACGGCCCTCCCTGCCCATCGTACCGCGGCTGACCATTAGGTCCACCGTAGTTTGGCTCGCCAAATGTCGGCGCACTTTCCCCCGCCTCCCCATGACTCATCCCTGCCATGCTCATCTTCTGCCTCCTCGCCTCCCGCTTCCTCGCATGTCGCTTCCGCTTCTCCAAATCCCCTTGATACTCATCGTTCTGCTCCTTGATCGATTTCCACTCACTATACGCACTCTTGAGACCCAAGGCCGCTAGCCCAATACTCGCAGCATCCTGCAATCGATCTTTACTCTTATTCTTCGCAGCTTCCTCCTTATCAATCGTCCCGTTCCTCAATGCCCGCTTCCGCACCTCTCGTTTCTCCATACTCTCATACACGCTGTGCCCCGCATGAATCGTGGCAACAGTCGCCAAGCCTCCACTGAGAGCCAGGCGCTTGCGACTCTTCATCTTGACTGCTTCATCTTCGGAACTAGATCCAAGGTCAGATTCTGAGTCTGTCTCTGGGTCGCCGTTCTGTCTCGGCGATTTGTCATATGTATAGCCGGACGGAGGTGGCTTCAATTTATCGCCAGAAGGGCCGACGGAGCGAGGCCGGTTGATGAGAGCACCGCTATCTGGGTCTAACGCGCGGGAACGAGAAGAGGGGTCATTGCTTACATCACGATTGTCATACATGCCTCCCCGACCGTAGCTTGGGGGGTCGTAGCGGTTGTCCCTGTAGTCATCATCTGCATATCGGGATCGAGACCGCGAGCGAGGGCCGCGGGAGCGGGAACGTTCGCGGGCAGCGATAGGATCGACTTTGTCGGCTTGTTTTTCCATGCCCAGCTTGGAAAGACCTCGGGCAAGGACGGAGCGAGAGCGAGAGCGGGCGCCGCGACGTGGTGGAGAGCGACTGTAGTCGCGAGAGTCATAAGAAGAGGAGCGATCTCGGTCTCTGCCGCGCTCTCGAGATTGGCTGCGACCACGGACCGAGTCCATTGCTTTCTTTGCGGCTGCTGCAAGTGCGCCGCCAGCTAGCAGATCACCAGCCTTGGAGCGTGATCGAGAACGACTGCCTCTATCAGGGCTCATACGACGACCGCCGGGACCTCTAGAGCGAGAGCGGGAGGTTGGGCCATTCACCAGTCTGGTGGTGGCTAGACCGGCTACGGCCGCGCCAACCGTGTCTCTGAACTGGTTCTTTTCAGGATCTTTGTCGCGGTTGATGAATCCATCGACGCCACCGGCTGTCAAGGCTGCTGTCAAGACACGCTTGCCTTTGTCGCCTTTCCAGCCACCGTCTTCGTTTCTGGCGAGGAAGGCTGCGCCTGCGCCTGCTAGTACAGCTGCTTTCAGGGCTTGTTGGAGTTGCTCCTTTCTGTGCTCAGAGCTGGATCTGTCATCACGACCGCTTCTGCTTCTTGCGCGACTGCTGCGATCGCGAGAACTTGATCGTGATCTGCTCTTGCCGGTGACTTTGGCGTATAGGCCTGCAAGACCAAGTGCTTCAAGGGCTTCCTCAGGCATCGACTTTCTTCGCTCTTGCTTTGGTCGCCTGGGAGGTGTACGAGTTCTGCTGGGGCTGCGAGATGAGTCGTCCGAGTAGTCATCACGTCGGTTACGGCCTCCTCGCGGCCGATCGTCGTTGCCTCTGCGCCTTGCTGCACCGTAGTAGGAGTCTTTGCGGCTGCTCGCGAATGAACGGTCATCATCGAAATAGCGACGATCGTCTTCAGAGGATCTGGCTCTTCCCGCTGGTCTTGTGCCACTCTTGCGAATGGTAGTCTCTCGATAATAGCCACCACCAGGGGAGAAATCTCGCCTTATTTCTTCGTCATACTCTGGGCTATCGTTTCGTCGCCTGACCAGCGCTGTTGATCGCTGGTTTTCGCGAGTATTGGTGTATGCTGTATCGTCATAGTAATCGTCGTCCGCTCGCCTCCGATCTCTCGTCGCTGGTCGCCGATCATCGTAGTACGACATTGTCGCGCAGGGTGGGATTCCAAGCAGAAACAAGCAGAATCGTTGTCAAACGAATAACGAGTTCCGTATCAAGTTGTAGTCTTCACAATGTTCTGGTGATAGAAGTGTGTCGCCGACGTAAGGCGGGGCAGGCTGTATTTGAAACCTGAAAAGCGCGCACGTGGCGCTGAGCTTGGCAGCAAGGATGCGAGATGTCACTTGTGACAAGAGGACGCCTTGCTTGCGTGATGAATCTGGACTGAAACTCGGAGAAAGGGGCCTGCAAGTATCCAGCTGCCTTCGCTTGGGCCCGAATATCGTACCTACTTAAAAGGCTTGTCGCAGATGATCCAGCAGGTACGGGGCTGACGATGCTTTGACGACACACCACGTAGAGCTCGTGCTGAAGCGAAAGCGAAGAGTATTCTATCACCTATGGAAGAATCAGGTTTGAGGAACTTCTGGACCACCTGCTGACCGACACTTCACTGGCAACAGAAGGATAGGTGATTTGGGCAGCACCAATAAGGCACATCCAGTAAACCTTGCGGCTGTGTTGTCAAGCTGCCCGCCTACCACTTTCCCCAGCCATCTTTCTCTTTTCATGCCGCGTCGCTCTACGTCATTAATGTCCAACTTGCTAAAGAGGGACCAATCTGCTGCAAGCGGGTCGCGCCTTCCTTGAAGCGTGCATCACATGCCAGCCTGAAGTGCTGGGACGCTACGGCAGGCGTTCATACCAAGGGCGCAGTATTCGACAAAAGGCCTTAAGAGGCACTGGTAGTGTTATTGAATCGCTGGGCACGTCGGGCAGAGACTGATTGGTTGAGAGTCTTGATTTGGACATCTGCAAGAAATTTGCGGCTCAAAGCTGCCTAGATTGGTTGACCACATTCGTACCTGTAAGGTGAACGAGAATCAAACGAATGAAATCTAACCGGTGAGCTGGCCAGCCTGACCATGCTCCGGTAGGAAACAGGCTCAGAGTCTGCGTCTAGAGCCTAGAAGAACGCTATCCAAAGGGACGCACACCAAAGCTTGACGACTGAATCTCGTCTCCTACGTCCATGAGTCCCAAGGTCAGCAAAGCTCGAACCCCAATATCCTCGATTTGTCCTTGCCACAATGTCGTGACTAGGACCATAGCTTGTCAGCTTGCTCGTAACTTGGCAGCCGGGTGGAAAACCTTCGCGTTGAGAAGGCGGACGATACCAAAAAATTGATTTCTAACATCAGTGAATCACACGATGCTCACCCCTTTGCGTGAAGAGGGCGTGTACGTCAATGCCAGGATCTCAAAAGGACCTCCTGAAACCATCGGTCAGATCAGTTTTGTACACGAAGTTGCTGTCGAAGAAAGGCAGGAAGACCAGTCGCCAAACTCGTGTGTCTACAAACAATTGCGGAAGGCGTCATGCTCTTGTAGAACGAAGGACCTATTCGCAAGTGCTTTTGGTGATCCCGTCGATGTGCGTTTAAATGTGGCCAAGCTGACCCCGGGAACCATTCAGCCGTACGAAGCTCTCTCGTGTGCCTGGAGCAGCGGAAACAACCGTCAAAAGGTTTCTGTATAACAGTCAGGTTACCCTACCCGCGCCTCGGCAGACAAAATCGCGGGGTTTGTTGCAAACGCCAACATGTTGGGCTTCGGTTGAACCTATTTACCCCTCCCCAGAGGATGACTCGGTTGATACATATGGCATTTGCTTTCAACTTCGAGAATACTTATGAGGCGTGACGAGACCGTGGAGGGATGCTGATGTTGTAGGCAAACCATTTTGAGCATCTTGACTGGTTCAATCTGTGCAGGTGCGCTCTTAGCTAGCATTAGGAAATTGCGGATGGAGCGAGGCAATGGTAAGGTCGCAATCGAGTTCCTATTCCCACTGCTTAAATGCAGGAGCCAAATGCTGTGACTTGTGGCGCCGTTGATCACCGGAGGTTTGTCCAGGTAGACGCTGAACGGATCAGGTAAGGCTCTGAATGGTTGAATATTCATGCGTATACACCAGTTTCCAATGATTAGGAAATAATGACCAAATGTCTCCTGTTGTTGTGTGCCGAAGCGCCAAAAGGAAACTTACCCAAGGCGTTCGCAGAGGACACATTCATCGTTGCGGAAAGCATACAATTCGTTGCTGCAGGCCTAGCGTATGGTTTGAGCAAGTGTTCGTCGGCAGTTGTCGGCGGAGCAAACCGTTGTTGCCCAGTATCAGCCTTACGGAGCGGACGAGCGGAAATGCTTGGCGGTCATTGTCTTTGCCGGACCGGACGTGAGATAATGGCGTAATAATGTCAGACCAGAGAGTAACAACATCCACATACCGATAGAAGGTTATAGCTCAGCCAGGAACAAGATTTGCATGACTTCTTGCTTTCAATAATGGAGTTGAGGTATGGTCAATGGTCGTGATCCCTATAATCGCGGCCAGAACACAGGCAAATGTTTCCGACGTGTATCATATGTGCACGATGTTCCTAGTTCTGCCTCGTGCCGGAGCATTGCGTACTGGAGTGTATCGACGGGATACGGTCATTGAAATCGGGGTTAGACACGCCAGTCGAAACGCAGCAGCGACATAATAATGTGATTGTAAACTCGACAGTAGTTTTGAGTGCATTGAACCGAAACCATCATGTATTTGCAGAAGCAAGATCCCTAAGCAACCGTTGGAGGTACGGGACCATGTCGGGCATGACCAACAAGGACAGGTCTGAAGTCGTGCCGCCTGAGGCACGTATTAAGGCTACCAATAGAGCTGCCGAAATACTGATTGGTGGGAAACGCAGAGCCGCATAAGATTGTGCTCCTCCTAAGTTGAGCAGGGCACAAGCAGGGAACAAGCAGGGAAAGAGACTTCAAGATAGTGTCTGGAGCTGGCCAAGCCACAGTATCAATGGCCACCCTGTCTCACAAGAGCCAGAAAAGCAGGGCGACATGCGCAGGAGAAAGCTTGCGGTACTGGTAAGACCCTAAAGCGAGATCGGATTTTACTTGTGCATCGCTCTTTCTCACCTCGTGGCTGTGGAGTAGCTGCTGAGCAGCCCAATTAAATTGTATGGAAGCACCTCCGCTTCCGACGCGTCCGTGTCGCGACTCGCATGCAATTTGCGAGGCGCGCAGGCAATAATGCCCTTGTTTTCAATGAAATATGGCTGCGCGTGCGGGATGGTTTTCCTGAGCCTGCAGGATAGGTTTGTGTTTCACCTTCCCCGCTTAATAGCAACAGTGGCTTTCGTACTTCTTGTAGTACGCAAATATGTATGTTCGTCGCACTCTCAGTAGAAAGCCATACTTTGGTGCGGACGCTGCAAATGATGTCGATCGCGAAATCCGTGAACCATACCTAGGAGATCGTGATGGATTTGCACCTTGCTGCATACTAGTATCGAAGATGCGTTTTGGTGTAATCTGGCAAAGCACGCTTGCTGCGGACAATGCTGCCGTTAGCACTTCTAGCGTGGAATAATCAAGCAGAAGAAGTAGAGCTCGGCTAGGGCTAAGCTACGAAAGCTTCTGCTCCGCAGGACAAACGTCACTATGGGCTCACCAATTCGCATGCGTTTGCAGCATTTGGCTCCCCACTGCTGCGACAGAATCAAAGATCAGCGTTTGATCGACGATTCCGACCTTCAGCCTCATGTGTCGCAAGAGCCCTGAGCTCTTCCTTCACCGTCCTGATACATTAACCCGGATTGGAGGTGTAAGCGCTACCTTAAGACCATGCCGTCTTGTCCATCGGCAATAACGTCTGATGTCGCACTAGGTACTAAGCAAGCAAACGTCATCCAGTTAACGGCTATAAAAAGCTCGCTCTCCTGCTACTACCACGATTACCATTTTGAAGAACACCATAAAAAGGTTCGTGTAGTGTTGCGTTTTCGCAAGCAATTTGACAATGCAGAGGTTTAGAAAGGAGTATCAGGTGGTATACCGGTACATGCAAAGGTGCGAGGTTCACAATAATCCCCGGTGCTTGTCGAACAGCTCGTGGCTGATGCGAATCGGCGATTGTTTGCAGCGATGACATACTTTGGCGCACACGGTCCGCTAGCTGGCGCCATGAAAGCCTGAACCCCTTCTGCCACGCTTCTGACCCTGTGACTCGGTGGCTTCGCTGTCCGTTGGGACAAGAAATGAGGCTAAATCGATCCATGGCTGTCCACACTCACTGACCTAAGCGTGTGCCTTGCTGCTAACCCATGACTGAGTTTCGCCCATCGCGCTCCAGTTCTGCTAACAAACATGTTTCCATGTAAGATCGAGATCTCTGCCGCTGCCATAGACATCGATTATTGTGTACCGAATCTGCTGTTTCCCATCTCTCAGACCTTTGTATCTTATTCCGCCTCCTTCTCCCTGACAGACCCTTCTTTCTTCTCACCTGCACGACCCTGAGCCGCATACAGTGTTCGTCGACCACAAGACCGGCGGGAATACATTTCCACCACATGCAGCATCTCGGCACTCCTCGACGATCTTTCACCTATTGAGCTTCTGGAAACATCTTACGCGACTTGTAGCAAAGCACAACTAGGACCTTTATTCCTTGCAGTAGCAGTACAGAATAGTTTGCAGCAGTCGGGCTGAGGCTACTCGTGGAGGGAGGCAAGATTTGGATCAACCTCACTGCCTTGTTCTAAAAACGATTTATACCTAGACTTTGGTGGTAAGAACCATTGTTACTGTCGTTAAGGTGATAGCTCGCTGACAACGACCTTAGATTTTGGCCAGCGGCGTGACTGCTGGTTCTTCATACTCGGACGTCCGAAATGGATGTTCAGCGAAATACTCGAGAACGTGTCTTCTCGATCCTGAACGATAACGATTGCCCATCGTTCGTCCACAGACAGAAGCAGTCTTCACCTTCACCACCTCCTCAAAGGCTTCCCTCGATTTCCACTCTCACCTCATTCTCGCCCAAAGTCGCGCGGCCAAATCTCTACAGACAACCACAATTTCAAAGAACGCATTCTGTATCGTCGGCAGGCTCTCCACCACTGCTAAGGCATTCCTCGTCTTCCTCTGAAAAGTCTAGCAGTAGCATGGACTCTACGCCATCCCCAATTACGCCGGCGTACAATTACAATGACAACACCATTCTTCCATACGACAGCTTGCTGCGCCAGGATCCTACCATGAACTTTCTGCCCTCCCCCACCGGCATTACACCTTTCCTTGATCAAAGCATGATGATCGCTCCTGTGCCTGAAGGTGCTATGTATCCATCGAAACCCCCGCCGCAACTAGCTCCAGCAGCATACCCTGTCTTACCACCTGCAGGCGATATGGTGCAGATACCCACACCGTCTCTGTCTATGAACAGCTCCGATTGCTCCACCGTGACCACAAATACACAATCCACAATTGCACCCGCCAACAATGCAGGCGACAACACGACCGGCAAGAAGAACAAATACCCTTGTCCGTACGCTCAGTCGCACAACTGCTCCGCCACCTTCACCACGTCCGGCCACGCTGCTCGTCATGGGAAAAAGCACACTGGCGAGAAAGGTGTTCACTGCCCAATCTGCGACAAGGCCTTCACCCGAAAGGACAACATGAAACAGCATGAGCGTACGCACAAGAATCGAGCTGAGACAGGGGACAAGAAGAGCAAGGCTCAAGCCACGCGGGATGCAAACAAAGCGAAAGAATCACAAAACCAAGAGCCAGTACCCGAAGCACAGCAACCACAACGACCTGATCCAGCTCACATGCGAAAACAGAGTTCTGGCTTCTCTGACCCCTCGGACATTACACTTGCTCCCAACCCCGTCGATACACCAGTCGACATGAGCTTTTTCCCGGATCCCAATCCACAAATCGTCCTGCCAGCTGACACAGCACTGGATGCAGCTCAGAATGCCGCTTCAATGTACCCGCCTCTGGGCGATGAAACACTTGCAGCGGCGATAGCCCCGATCACAGACAAGACCAACGTGCAGGTCCCTCAACCTCCAGTTCTCGTACGAGGCTTCTCTGATCTCGATACTTTGGCGCAGGCCGCTGAGAGTTTCGACCCTTACTTCCAACAAGGTCAATTCTGATCCATTCACAATAACCGGCCAGCAGCCGAAATCATGTTTAATAACGACTTTCATGTACATATTGCACGAAAGCAAAGGGACGAAAGGAGTCTTGAGTCTACCACATGGACATTGCTACATTACAATATTTGGACGGCAGGGAGTTGAAGAACCTTTGGCCGTCACCTTACGACGGACTTACGACCACGATACACGAGACGGTCGTTTGACAACACGAATTTGCTTTTGACGTTTGAATAATCTGTGATACCCTGGGTGGATTTTCGGTCAAAGGGACTACTTTACATTTTCTGCGAATGCTTAAGCATACATTTCCTAGCTATCAATACACGAATCGAAGTATTCAAGATCTATTGATTTGCACACCTTGTACCACCTCAGCTTCAGCTTCTTGGAACATTGCACGGAGTGGATGAACCACGGGCTGACATCCAATAACAGCTAGCAAAATGCTCAGTAGCAAGAACCATGCATTTGATACCCTCGTTCGCCCGCCCGAGGTCAAGGACGGGCCTGTACACTCACTGACGGCTAACGAGCCGCGTCGGTCTTATAGTATTGCAGCCTTGGTGTGCTCGTCACTGCGGCTCCTGTGTCTATCTGCGGTCGTCCACCCAGCCTTAGGGTCGCAGATGCTGAGTCTGTACCGTACAGTACTGGGTGCCTCTCAGAACTGAAGGCCCGCATGACACTTTACCTTCTGAGGCATTGGATTGAACCAATCAGACTGTACTGTAAGCATAGGATGCTGTTTGATAGCAGCCTCGTCTGGGTGGATTGGATCCGGCAAGGCACACTGTACTATTGGCTGCATGTGGGCTTCAGTTGAGGGGCACCAAGTGGTGGAAATGGAAATCGTATCATGAATATCAACGGTGAAATGGTAGTATTCATTGATTAAATCTCTATCTTGCTGCAAAGAGCATGGTCTAGACATCCCTTTCCACAAAGCTTTGAATCATACCCTCAGGCGTAGGCTCATACTCCTTCAACGTCACATCACCGTTCTTCTCGTCAAGCACAGTATTCGCCTGCACGAAGACTTTACGAGGGATTTTCTTGCTGAGGACGACTGGCCGGATCTTCTCTGCCCACCATTCGTTGACGGACGTGATGTCATTGTACATCTTGACACCAGCCTCCACATCCGCTGTTGCCTTATAGATATGCAGTTTTTGAAGGTACGCCTCGACTGCCTTGCGGCCAGTGCTCAGAATCTTGTTTCGATTGAGGTGGATCTCGAGGTCGGACATGTCGTCCTTCGTGCTCTTGAGCGAGACAAAGTCCTTGCCCGCGTTCATGAAGGTCTGCAAGATCGAGAAACGAGCCTGCATATGTGGTTGACCCCATTTCTTGCTCTTCGGATCCCAGAACTCGAGCGCAGTAACACCTGCTCGGGCCATGGACAAGTAAGCGGCGTAGAGAACGTCTCCTGCCTCACCGTCGATATCAACGCTTCCGTCGCCGAAGCCGAAGATTTTAAGAATCTCGAAGTCACATGATAGAGCCATGGCGACACATTCAGCTCGGCACTCCTCATAGCTTCCAGCAGTTGCGCCAAAGACTGAGCCCCAAGTTTGGCCAGGCTTGTACCACGTCTTTATTGGATCGCCTGTTAGAGGAGAAATAGGCGGGTTTTTGATGTCAAAATTGTATTTGCCCGGCTCTGTCTCCTGCAGGAGCTTACCACAACCATGACCTAGCAATTCGTGAATGCCGACTTGGACTTCGAAAGCGGGGTCTCGTTGCTTTCTGTAGATTGCATCGTCCTCCGGTCTGATGAAAGGGATAGGCTCGTTCGGCGCCTTCGCACTAAGAACATTTCCCAACGAGACGTTCTTGAAACCTTCTGTCTGGCGGACCTTGTCATAATTAGGGATGTTAATGCCTGCAGGGATGCCCGAGCCAGCGAAGGTGAGGACTTCAAGTGATGTGAAGTCTGGGGCGAGGAATGAGTCTTTCTCGAACTCTTTGTCCCAAGGAAGTTTTGGAATCATTTCTGGTGCCGACTCCACGAGCTTGGAAAAGGCCTTCGTACGCTCGAGGTTGACCATTGCTACCAGGCCTTCCCACTCACCACGGACACCGTGGGGATCTCTGTAAGTCTCGATGAAGCCGATGTTGGATTCTACCATGGGCTTTTTGTCTTTGATCCAGAAGCGCTGAGAGTCGACATGGGCGTTCATGCTGCCTGCACCAAAAGACCTGGCATATTCCTCTAGCATTGACTTTTCGGTGTCATTGAGAGCCACCTTCTCGGCCCTCTTTATCTCGACAGCAGCTAGCGCCATTTGATTCAGGTAGTCACCATAGACGAGGTTCAGAGTTTTGCCTTCCAGCTTGCCAGTCAGAGGGAGAGATACTTTGTCACCAAGATCACGGTCTGCTGATGGAGGATTCTTGATGCCCGAGGCTATCAGCAGACTGTAATTCCCATCCTTTTCTTTTCGTACCCTCGTGTTCTCTGGCATGAGGTTGACGGACTCCATGACATCTTGAATGATCTGGATCTCTTCTTTGGTGATATTGGGCGAGTCTGGGTAGTACGCCGTCATGTGCCCCTGGTCTGGGTAGCCCAAGTGCATAGCAGCAGGTTCGTCGGTCTCGAAGATGCCTCCGCCCGCCTTGCTGGCCTGTTCAAACAGCTGCTTTGCATCGTGTGATTCAGCGCACAGCTTCTTCAGAGCGTCTTTGGATAGTCTTGGTATGAATTTCGAGTCGCCAAAGCTCTTGTAGTTTCCTGAGTTGCCCAAGAACTGTGCGGCGTATTCTAGCCATGTATTCACATCCTCTAGGGAGACTCCCGTATCCTCAGAGAGTTTCTTGTAGTCGCCCTTACATGCCTTGTGTAGGGTGAGAATGAGGTCGTAGATAGGTATCGACTCTGGCGAGATCTGAGCAAGAACAACTCTCTGACCTGCCCACGACGCGCGACTCAGGTGGTGAGCATACTGTTTCTGCTGCTTGTTCAAGGCCTGGAAGTGAGGCTCAATCTGCAGAGGAACCACAGTCGGAGGATGATCAGCCAGGTATTGGCTGGTGTCATACATTTTGGATGGCGATGGCCGGGAGGACGCTGTAGTAACAGTAGCTACGGTGCGACTCCGATTAGTTAGTAGCTTCAGTCGCTGTAATACTCTTGACATGTACTGGTCAGCATAATCAACGAAACAGCATGTGTTGCTTGGCCAAATTCGGGGGTTGTATTAGCATCATGATACGGTCGTACCTGCAGGCAATATGCAGGTGCGGCGGGCAATAGCGCGGGGAGCGAGATGCCTGCATCATCGCCAACACAAAGCATGGGCGGTCTTCAAGCTGTCCATGAGCATGGCGCACTCTTATCCTCTGATATGGAGTACTAGTTACAAGGGAGACAATCACAGTCAGTAAACGTCAAGTACTCGTACAAGTGTCTGGTGAAGGATATTACGTATGGAGGCAACGCCCCTACGCGACTAACGTGGCCGGTACTCAAGCACCTTTTGGCTGTAAATTCCACCGTAGCACCGGCTACGTTGGTGCGCGGGGCGTGGACGCGTAAACGAGAAAGGGTTGACCAAGAGAGCGCCGCGCTGGCTGAACGTGTGGCCACTCACCTTTCGCCAATACGATTCGTCACGTCAGGCACACTCTGCACTCAATTCAGATATCAGAACACTGTACATGTGATCAAGCATTAGGGATCACAGTAAGGACTGGTACTTATCCAAGGCTTGACGTGGTGTGGACTGCTGCTGTGCTTGCTGAGGCTGGGTAGACGAAGTGACCGTGCCGTTCGGAAAACGCTGCGCTTGCAAGGTGCCAATAGGCGGAGGAGACTGAGGAGGAGGAGCTAGCATGGGAGCAATCCCGGTCTTGGCGGCTGAGCTCGTACCAGTGGAAGCCGATGGAGAGTTCAAAAAGCTTGTGGCTTGCAGCCGAGATGAGCCTAATGTTGGCTGAGAAGATAGTGGTTGACCCCACGAGTCCCCTCGAACAGGCCCTTGCGGTTGCATTGGTGTTGTACTCCAGCCAGATCTGGCAGCGGAAGCTGCAGAGCCGATTGGTTGGAGTGGCTGTGACCATGCTGATGCTGTGCTAGCCGGCTGCAATGTTGGAAAGCTGGACATGGACACATCCGGCGTGACAGACCGAGATTGCGGCTGCGAAGGCTGGAGTGTTGGCATACGCGCTGCCGGGGTGGTCTTGCCCGATGAGCTTTGCCAGGAGTAAGATGGAGCGCTCGGTCTGAGCTTCTCCCCGTCCGATAATGCACCCGCGAATGGGTCCTTCGTCTCTCGAGACCTGCTTCCAAGAACAAGCTTTTCGAAGTCTTGCTCTGGCCCAGTCCCATTGGCCTGCGCGCTTGCGGCTGTCGATATGGAAGCTCGTTCTCGGCTATCCACGACAGATTTGTTGACCGTGGTCAGTTCCCGTAGCTTCTTGACTTGTTCTCGCTGTATTTTTTGTGTCAGGGCCTGGATGACGTCCATATATGCCTTGAACTGCGATAGATCCAACAACGGTCCGAGCGCGAAGGCCCATAGGATAGGCATGACTTCAGTTGCAAGGAAGTCTATGTCGCCAGCTCTCGCGATTTGCTGGAAGACCTTAAGCACAGTCATTACGACTGCTGGTTCTTTTGTCTTAATGCCTTTCAGTAATGGCACTACCTTTTCTTGCATGGTGAATTTGTCGAGACTCGATATGTTCGTTTTCGGTGGTTCGCGTGAATTGGCAATTCCAGATAGGTCATCATTAGCGGTTGCAGCAGATCCGTCCGTTGCTCCACACAGCACAGCCATTGCCTCAAGCCCTCGCACCTTGATCCCGAGACTGCTCGTTTTGGCGAACACATTTGCGATGACAGGGAACAGATCGTGCTTGACAGTGGAGAAGTCGAGCACAGGCAAGATCACAGAAAGTGTGCCCAGTGCTGCATCGACCAGTGAATGAGTTGATGATTGCATTGCTGCATGCACTACAGGCAGAACGTCCTCCTTGAACTGCTGTGCTGAGCTATTGTCGCTCATGATCTGGACATTCTCAAGGAAGACAACCAAGCCTGCCTCCTTGCTCGTATCGCGCTCTTGTGATTTCGCTTGAGCGGTAAAAATCTCTTTCAAGTGAGGCAAGACCTTACTTGAGAGCACGTCTTTCCTACTCGGGACCATCTTTACGATGTGAAAGATGTTCTGCAGAATCACAGACAGCAGCTCCTTGTCCTTCAGCTCTTCCAGCAGTACGCTGAGAACCTTTCTCTCAAGCACAGAGACAGGGAACTGTGGCATAACGCGCGATAAGCCACGCATAAATTGTTGCTTCTCGGCAGGGGTCTTCGCTGGGAGACCGTCTAGGAACCTCATGGTGTTAACAAGGATGTTGTCGAAATATTCTGATTGCTGGAACTCGGCAGCATTTGTTCTGCCTGCGGGCCTTCTTGCTAGAACTCTGGGTAGAGTGCTTTCGAGCTCTCGAGGCAGCTTGTTCGAGCAGCCGTAGTTGTTGTGCTGACCAGGCGCCGATGACGGACTGCCCATCGCCTTCTTATAGGTTGATTGGTTACCGTGTGTCTCGATTGGAGACCTGTGAGGCTCTCTGTAACATGATATGAGCACTAATCCGAGGGAGAAGATGTCAGCTGAGAAGTTGATGTTGGAGTCGAGCACGAAATCCGGAGAAGTGTAGTCCAAGTTGAGCTGCACCGCCTGAGGCACCCTTGGATCATTGTAGAGAGCTTCGGACAGCGAAAGCCGTGGCAGTGTTTGATGTCCTTCAGCATTATCAGGCGGCCCAGCGAAGCCGAGCCCGGAAATCTTCCAGTCAGACTTGGCGTTGATGAAGATGGCATCGGGCGTCAGGTTGCCGTGCACTAGTTTCGCAGAGTCGTGGAGGAACTCAAGGCCTTTAGCGACTTGGAGAAGTCCCTTCTGAATCTCGAGCTCGTCGATATCGACATCTTGAATCGACTTGGCGCTCAAATCCTGGCGTCGACTGTGTGAAGAGTCCCGGTCTTTCTGGGCAAGGGCAGCGGACAGTGGCGCTATGACGGGTTCAGTAGCAAACATAAGACCGCCGCTTCTGGTCTCCTCTACCGGCTCAACAAGCTGCAAAATGGATGGATGCCGAAGACGAGCCAAGTTAGATGCTTCCCGCTTAAGACGCTCAACCACTTCATCTTGTGCCTTCCTTACGGATGTTGAGCTGGCTTTGGCGCTCAGGCCACCAGCTGAAGATACATCGAGTGATTTCTTGTCAAAGACGAAGACAGAAGCCTGAGTACCAGAACTTCGCTTCTTGGCTACGAGAGCACGGTGTTAGCTCAAGTTCATGAGTGCAGGGTTGTGATCGCACAAGTAGGCATTCCTCGAGATTCAAGCAGTATGGAAGACCGACCTCATTGACCAATGCGCACAGAGTTGACCAACCTTCGAATATGTTCCACACGCCTACGGTGGCCTGCGGCTGCTTTGATAACTCATAGTTGGATGCTATGTTCGATGTGAAGGATTTGAATGCTGAAGAGAACATGTTGTCGACAATCGCTGCCCCGTCTTGAGGTCGTTAATTACAGTTTTGCGTTCCGCATGGTCAGCACGTTCGGTTTGAGGATGAGCTGTTCTGTGGCTTCTAATCACTTTGCCTATATGAACTCTGTCGGCAACCTCAGGCCTGACCTTGTGCGTGATACATGCCACAAGCGAGTAAGGCTGCCAACGCATTCCTGTAGGTCAAACGTCGCAAACATATGGACATGTGGCTTCCACCTTCACCAGCCACAAACTCTTTTCCGAGATCGCTCGGGCTCGGCTTCCGCCAGGAACTCGGCATCAGAAATTCTGGAGCAGCGAATGCTCTTGGTGTGAGCCACCGCGCCGTATGCTCATGCGACACTGCTGAGCTCCGTGGTGACTCACCCCGTCAGTCTTTCCTTGTACTTCGTCCAGCATAACGAGAACCTGCACATAGGTACACTGACTAAGCCTTCGCTTCTCGCTTCTCGCTTCACGGTCTTGAGTTTCCCAAACCGAAATGCTGCTCCCACGGTTACTACGCAGCGCAAACACGACTAGTCGCTCTTTCAAGCAGATACAACAGATCAAAGCACAAGCGCAAAACTCAAGGCTCTTCTCTTCACAAGGGAGGCTACAGCAACAGCTAGCAGAAAATGACACGAAGCACCTGCCCGACATAGATCCTTCGAAACTCGAGGTCACCAAGACGACAACGCCTAAACAGCTTGTACCGAATCAAGATCTTGTTTTCGGAAGAACATTTACAGGTGAGCATTTTGGAAGCCCATTTCAAGCTCAGACTAACACATCTTACCTCCAGACCATATGCTCTCTATAGAATGGACCGCCTCTCAGGGTTGGCTTGCTCCTCGAATTACTCCCTACCAAAACCTGTCCCTCGATCCCGCAACATGCGTCTTCCACTACGCCTTTGAATGTTTCGAAGGCATGAAAGCCTACAAATGCCCGAAAGACAACAGCCTGCGCCTCTTCCGACCAGATAAAAACATGAGTAGGATGAACGGTTCCTCGGCCCGCATTGCGCTGCCTACTTTCGACGGCGACGCGTTGATAAAACTTATCGGCGAGATGTGTAAGCTTGAAGAACGCTTTATCCCATCTGAGAAGGGCTATAGTCTGTACTTGAGACCCACCATGATTGGGACACAGAGGACATTAGGCGTTGGTCCACCGGGAAGCGCCTTGCTGTATGTCATTGCTAGCCCTGTGGGACCCTACTACCCGACTGGCTTCAAAGCGATCAACCTCGAGGCCACAGATTATGCCGTACGTGCATGGCCTGGCGGTGTGGGCGATAAGAAACTGGGCGCCAACTACGCGCCCTGCATTGTGCCTCAGTTGAAAGCTGCGAAGAGAGGGTTCCACCAGAATTTGTGGCTATTCGGCGAGGAGGAATTCATCACCGAGGTAGGCACTATGAATCTCTTCGTCTGCATAAAGAACAAAGAGACAGGACAGAAGGAACTTGTCACTGCACCAATCGATGGGACCATTCTAGAAGGCGTTACACGAGATTCTGTGCTCAGTCTGGCTAGAGAAAGGCTAGAGCCTCAAGGGTGGAAGGTCAGCGAGAGGTATTTGAGGATGCGAGATATTGCTGAAGCTGAGAAGGAGGACCGACTGATGGAAGTCTTTGGCTCCGGTACTGCGGCGATTGTAAGCCCTGTGCGAAACATAAGCTGGAAGGAGCAGATGATCAATTGTGGATTGAAGGAGACAGAAGAAGCGGGGCAGATAACGCTCAAAATGAAGGGTTGGATGGAAGGCATACAGTATGGTGACGAGGAGCACCCATGGAGTTTCAAGATCCCGTGATCGCAGACAGAGGGCGGTTGATACGCAGTGGTTTTGCTGTTTTTGCATTGCTCGGCGCTGAGGGTCGACTTGGTATGCTGTACACTTTTAGAAGTGCCAGCCAAGCCAATACTGGCCCACGGTACCATTGGTTGTGGAGAGTCATGCTCGTTAAGCGGGCTCTCCTTTTCCAGGGAGTTGCTACAGGATATATCTCCTCGAACACTGTTTTTTGTCGATGAGCCTACACAGAGGAACATACGCAGCAAACGCGCTATATGTACAGATTAGGGTGATCGTGAAATACCACTAGCGCTTGGTCCCCGGTTACGGATAATCTCAATACCAGATGCACAACAACCTATGACGACAACCATTCTTAGAACGATTTTTGACTCGCAGATATGCTTTGTACATCGAGCAAAATGCTCAGACCTAACGCTGTTGTTGGTCTACCCGGGTGCTGTTGTTTGCTTGATCCTGGTGGTCGACTATATTCTCCGAAAAGCATGATCCTTGGTGCGGACTGATAAAGGTCATGGCCCCTCGGTAACCCTACCTAACACGTCTGATGGCGCAAAATGGCGTCGGCTGTACAACAAGCGAGCTCGAGTCTGAGCTTGAGCATCACAAATCCGCTTGTCTTGTATAGAGCACTACTGGCTACGCACAGAATCAGACCAGACCCAGCACAGCATAGACTTGCCCTTGAATTGCAGAAAATATACTACAGACTCAAAGACTATAACCCAGAAATAGAATATCGATGGCGCCTTGAAAAGGCCGCCAGGCTGAGTCGAACGACAGCCAAGCAGGGCGATGAGCAACGAAAGGCCGTTTCCAATGATGGCCCCAACGCTCGCCGGTTTTCGATATCCTCCATCTTCGGCCTCGACGAAAGAACAGCGTCTATGCTCGCCCTAACCCGTACCATCCAAGTTCATGATTCCGCCATGGAGATTGACAGCCCGCAGGGCATGCTTCTCTATGGCGAAGTTGGCCGCGGCAAGTCTATGCTTCTAGATCTGCTGTACTCCTCCCTTCCAACAAAGAAGAAACGCCGTTGGCACTTTAACACGTTCATTCTTGACATTTTCCGTCGTCTCGAGCTCGTAAGGATAGAAAGGAGTCGTCCGCCCGGTTTGAGCCTTGACCACGAACACGTGGTGCTTTCCTTAGCACGCGACACGATAGAAACCAGTCCGATCCTTTTTCTAGACGAATTCCAGATGCCGGACAGGGTAAGCGGCAAGCTGGTTCACAGCTTCTTTACCAGTTTCTTTAGTCTGGGTGGTGTGCTAGTTGCAAGCAGTAATCGAATGCCGGAAGAATTAGCCAAGGCTAGTGGTGTTGAATTCGCGGGAATGGGCATGGCGGGTGCGACTGCGAGATGGGGCAGAGGTGGGCAGATTTGGGAGAAACTCAACGTAGGCCAGAAGAGCGCAAGGGCGGATTTCGGGATGTTTGTTGAGATTCTAAAGCAACGGTGTGAGATTTGGGAAATGGAGGGCGAACGAGACTGGAGGAGAGAGGACGGGGAGATGGCGGCTGCGCTAGATACTGAGATGAAGCTTGAGATGGACCAGGAGGAGGCCGCTGCGGTTCTTGAAGGGTTGGAGGAGGCATCTGTAACTCCTACACAGTCGCTGAAGGTACAGGAAAAGCAAGAATCTGGATCGGCTGACACGCCAGTGCACTACTACCTCAACGATTCGCCTTTTCCGGGGCTGCCCTCGCCAGCGGCCTCCGCAGATCTACGAACGCAACTGTCCAGGCTTAATCCAGCTGACCACTGGGAGCCATCAAAGCTAACGGTGTACGCTCGCCACCTTGTCCTCCCAATGGCTTCACCCGAAACAGGAACCGTGTTATTACCATTCTCTCAGCTATGTCAAGCAAATCTCGGCCCAGCAGATTACATCTCAATTTGCTCCACCTTCCACACTGTAGTTGTCACACAAATCCCGACCTTGACTCTCTCAATGAAGAACGAAGCAAGGAGATTCATCACATTCCTCGACGCATGTTACGAGGCCCGCTGCCGCCTAGTTATTGAGGCCGCCGCCCCACCAGACCGTCTCTTCTTTCCCGAGACACGAGCGAGACGTGGCGCCAGCAACATGCTCAACGAAGGAGATTCCATCGAGTCTGAGGCCTTCAGTGAGATGTATCAGGACTCCACGGCACCGTTCCGCCCGAACATCAGCTCTTATGTTGGGGCTAACAGAGACGACAGGGGAAGTGTCGGGTACAGTGGTTCCACGACGAGTCTTTACAACAAAGACCTGAGATCTGTACTAGCAGATGAAGACGCAGATTTCGGCCCGACGTATGGGAACCGCCGGTCTTCATCGGGCGTTTCTTCGTCTGCGGCAGACTACGATGACGATGGCACTGCGCTCGATGAGCGGGATCGCTCGCCGAGGGGGATGGCGGAATTAGAGCTTAGACGGGGACCGGATTTTACGCAGGGGGCCGGCGTGTTCACGGGTCAGGACGAGCAGTTCGCGTATAAACGGGCGAGAAGCCGGTTGTGGGAGATGTGTGGACGCCGCTGGTGGGAGGAGCGGACTAATCGACACCCGTCTGAGTGGTGGACGCCTGTGCATGGGGAGGGAAGGTTTTGGGAGCGTAAGAAAGAAGCTGTGGAAGAGCTGGCGACAAAGCAGGGACTTGCGGAAGGCGAGGGCACGATTCTGCCTGATAGTAGTCATGACGGTCGAGCGGGGAAAGTAGATGCAGGAAAGGGGAGATGGGGTGGGAAGGAGAAGGAGGATGCATTATTCAAACATGGAGCTAGCCCATATAGGACTAGTGACCAGCCACCGCCCAAGTTTGGGTGGCAGCATGCTTGGGGCATGATGACCTGGGGGAAGAAGGCAGGGCAATGGGGCAAGGGTGTGGAAGGAAGAAGAACGAAGTTGGAGGGAGAACAAGATCCAGGCAAACAGAAGTAAGGGATGTTTGGAAAGTGCTTGTATATACCTTCTATTCAGACCTATTGATTTCCACTTGTTTTCGCAATGACCGACCCTGTCGTGCACGCTCAAGCCCGTCGTGCGCCGTAGACTACCTCACGAAGCCTCCTCTTCCCTCGCGGTGTGACAATATGTGTCACTGAACCCGCTGGCGCCGAAGCTCCGTCAGGTGCTGTGGACTTTGAGGCGATCTAATCCTCCTTCGCCTCAGCCGGCGCACTCAGATACCCCTTATCCTCAAGATACTTCACGATGATCTTCACCGCATCCTCAACACTAGTCTCAGCAGACTTGATATGAATCTCGGGCTTCAACGGCTCCTCATACGGCGCACTAATTCCGGTGAACTCAGGAATCTTCCCCTCCCTCGCCTTCTTGTACAAACCCTTCGGATCCCGCTGCTCCGCAACATCGACCGGCACGTCAATCCACACCTCCACAAAGGGCACGCCCTTCTCGCCACCCGGTCGCTCCGCCTCATGCAACTGCCTCGCCAAGTCGCGATCCGCGCGATACGGGCTAATAAAGCTCGTGATGGCGATCGTGCACGAATCAGCGAACAATTTCGCCACCTCGGCGATACGGCGGATATTCTCTTCGCGGTCCTTGGGCGTGAAACCTAGGTCTTTGTTGAGGCCGAAGCGGATGTTGTCGCCGTCGAGGCGGTAGGCGTTTAGGTTGATTGGTTTGCGGAGGAGGGCTTGCTCGAGGGCGACGGCGATGGTGGATTTGCCGCTGGCGGAGAGGCCCGTGAGCCAGATTGTGAGGCCTTGTTGGCGGCGGAGGGAGGAGCGGATGGTGGGGGTTACCGGGGAGGGGTGGTAGGTGATGTTGCTGGACATGTTTGTAAGTTTGGGGTTGGGGAGATTAGCAATCAGATTGCGGGTTGGGTTGATCTGCAGAGGTCGCTCTCTGCTGTATATTGCATGTACGAGGAGAGTGCAGGGCTGATATGGGGTTGATGTAGTTGTCTATTTCGAGCGAATAAGTCCTGCCGAGGGTGTACAGTGTGCCAGCCCGGGGTTGGGGGGGTGGGATAATTTGTACTCACGTCGCCATGTTGACTGGTTCGTCCTTTGTTCCACACCTCGCACTGTTGGGAGAATTGTGTTACGGGTCCAATGCAGGTTGAGTGTGCCTATTATTATCAGATACCTCTAGGTCCGATTTACCATGAAGACTTTAGTCCGCTGCCAAGTTGTGACCAGTCTTTTTGAGTGGGCTCGCACGCAATTTTCTGGTATCGGTGACCGTTGGATTGCCGAACGAGGTCTAGCGTGGTTTCCCCCTAGAGTCCCGCCTCAGTCTTCATTATTCTGCACCACTTCTGTGGCATCACGAAGGTCAGCGGACTACAAGTAAGGCATTTTCGCTTATGAGTGTGTTATGACGGGAAGCTCAACGTAACGTCATACGGCGTCTGATGAGGCTTGACAGCATGACGTTCATTTGCTTGCTGTTTGGGTAGACGAGCACATTCTATGCGCGTTCGGATACCTGCATGTCTAGTCTTGTTGCTGCCATACTACGGCCATGTCGACATCATTTTCCAGCTCTCACCTCTTCTCCTTATTTCTTATAGAGCCAGATGTGTATCGCGATACAGCATGATCAACGTGCATCCCCGCGACGGCAGGCCAGGCGGGAACCGTTGACCAGCCCTACCAGGTGCATACTTCATGCGAACTATACGATGAGGACTTCCAACATGAATGGGTGGGATACTTTATCCGCTCGTAACAGGTACAGCGGTACTCACCGCTTCATCGCACCGACTGTTAGTGGCATCGTACGTGCGCAGCGTAATGTACTAGAGAATCGTACTTCGAGGAGAGCTGCCAGCAGAGCTCAGCAAGATACGACTGAGTTGCTTGCTACCATTGGCGAACTGCTGGTACCCTTGCGTTAGGCAAGCTAGGTCATGCCGGACAGGTGATCCAAGCTCGATGCACAATTCAGCTGAGAAGAAGAGGTTCTTCGTTCGAAAAGCAGAGCTCGAATTGAACCAGGCAGGCTCATAACTTACAGTTGCTCTCGCGTCACAGGATGATGTTCGCTAACAATCTTGTTGAAGATACCTGCAGTTACCAACAAAAGAAGCATAAATATATCCGGAGTCACCAGCTCCTGAGCAGGACACAGTCAGACTTGCTCGTTGTCAGACTGATTGGATTAATAGGCCAACCTAAATACTGTTCTGAGAAGTGTTTTCGTGAGCTGATGCGTCAGCTTAGTGTCCAGCCAACAACGATATCTGAATATTCTGTTTACAAGCAGAAGTATCATGAGGACTGTCGTTTTGCTCAGGGCATAAACAATAAAAGCGCAGACCGTTTCACTCTGCAAATCAAACGAACTGTTGTTGCAAATACAGCAGTTTGCATGTTCACCACTAGGAGTGCACGAACGGAGAGGAGGGCTTCCCAGGTTTCCTTTTGTCAAGAAGCATTGCTCTGGCACAAAGGAAGGATCAGGCGCAGTGAAGGAGGGCAATTGTGAATTGAAGAGGGCACCAAGCGAAGTTGCAACTTCACCGCCACATTACTTGCGCTTCTCGTATTTCTTACAACAGCAGTCGCGACCTTCGCTTTCTTCACGGAAGAGCAGTCCGCAAGAGCAGGCGAAGTATCTGTGCTCGGCTCGTTTCACTATCACCCGCCATCTTCACTCCCTTCTACGCGCATGATTACGGAGGCTGCATGGTTTTCACTCTGCATACTTTCTTTCGTACCCTACATTCTGACGTCTCTGCATGTCACAACTTCGACAGCAATCAAAGCAGTTGACGACAACCAGTCCGCAAATTGATCACTCGGCCTTCATTTTCCATCTGTTGTCTGCTGTCGTACGGCATCGTACGAAGCCTCGATACATCGGCTTCTAGACCTTCTGCCAGTCGATCTGCACGGCATTCAACACAGACGAATTCCAAAATGACTATCATGACAGCTCTTACCGATGCCATCGCAAATCCGAGTAAGCCAGGCGAGTCTTGTCATGGGTAGGAATGCTGATTTTGCTATACAGAGCGAGTCAGAGCTAGTCAAGAACGAGCTTCTGAACGCCAGTACAGTGGTATAGAGAGCCGTATGAAGGAGGTCAGAGACATTTCTCCCGAGCCTTCGCCAACAATTGCAAGTGGTGAGCAGAGGAAATCCCCATCTTAACAAAACTGACCGTGTTCAGGGAATACTTCTATCGCCTCTTCCCGAGCGACTTCTCAAGAACGACCAGTACGACCACCATTGCGACGACCAGAACTTCAGAGGAGCCAGTCTGAGGTCCCAATACACAAGCCTAAGCTTCAGACCGCGAAGCCAGAATTCACGCCATGCATCACCGCCATGGATCTCACATCTGAGCAGATCAAGAGGAATTACAGTGTTGATGATCTGCAGAAATGGGACAAGTCGAGGTACCCACTACCGCCCTTAGCCGCCATGAAGGGGAACTTCAGATACCGCCACGCTGCCGCAGCAGAGCCCGAGTGGCGCAAGGAGTATTTCAGAAAACAAGTCTACGGCCTGGACGGCCTAAACAGCATGCTCTCTGAGCTCGACATGAAAGACACGACAGGAATGTCCGACGAAGAGTGGCAGGTTTTGACAGGTGCTGGTCCTCGACGTGACAGTACTGCGAGCTCGCGCAGCACAAGGACTGCTTCCACCAGTAGTCTCAGAGACCCAGCCGAGCCACAGGCAGAACCTCGAGTTTTTCGAGGCTTTTCACCCTCGCGCTCATCTTCCACACGCAGCTCATTCCACTCGCGGAAGAACTCCAGTCTCTCTGTCATGAATCTGCCTCCCGAGCCAGACGTTGCTGCTTTGCAGAAAACACTGCGGCGACAGTCGACCGGCCCACTGCACGAGCGAAAAGCCTCTGGCCCCTTGTCTACCATCAACGAAATTCAGTCAACCACTACTGCAGCGAATACAATCCTCAACAAACTTGCAAAGCCTTGCGAGTTCGACGAAAAGGGAGATCCTGACAGTGCTGTAGCATCTGAAGATGAAGACGAAGCGTGGTCTGATGTGGCCGCTACGCAGCCTTCCTCGGTATCTGCCATCACGCAGATGCTCAAAGAAGGCAAGAAGCCGGAGCCACAACCTGGGCTGACCCGTGTCCGCACGACCTCAATTGACAAGAAGCGTGGCAGAGGCAGCACTGCTTCGATCGATCGCTCGAAGACTATTCGCCAGACTAAACCTCAGTCAGGCAGGCGACAATCAAAGGCTAAGCACCATACTCAGGAGAGGGTCAGATCAGATGAGAAGAAGAAGGACAAGCAGGAAGACATCGAACCATTGCCATCACCAGAGCCATTGGAAGATGATGGATCTGCTCTGACCATGCATATTCGAAAGCCTGCGATGGAGCTCAAGGAGCGGAGACTGAAGCAAGTAGCAGACAACACCACATCATATGACAATACTCTCATCGCAGAGAACCAGCTTGAGTACCTCCCCCGCGCTCCCCGGAATCGATCGACTACAGCACTATTCTGCGGAGCCGACGTTCGAAAAGCGCTTTGACCTACTCACCGAATGTCGGGACATGGTCACAAGTGGGGTTCACTGGATGTATCACAGGCACCACACGTTTCTGCCCTCTCAATCTTCTCTGTACCATTGCACCCAGCCCCAGGAAGTGAGCTAGACCAAGCGGTTCCACGGGATTCTGCATTGCCTGTGCGCTGTTGTCACAAAATTCGAGCGGCAACACACCTGTCCATCCTGTCTTCATTACGCAGACACAGCAATGCAATGTCTTCACGTTCAGTGCTTACCGAGCACTACTCTTCGGTTCCGATGTCCAGGGTGGCGTGTTCCAACGAAACTTCGACTCCTCAGCGAAGTGACAAAATCGAGCGAAAGCGAACAGCTCGCAATAACGATAATGATAATGACTAATCACGAGATTTCCCGGACTTCTAGCTAGGCTGGAACTACCAAAGGACTTTGTTCACTTTCGGCTTATGGTAGATGATCAGGAAGGCACAGTCCAAGTAATTGCGATGATAATTCCTCAACCCATCCGTGGCCTCCAATGAAGGGTTCTAACATATCTGTCTCATCCCATGATTCTTCTTCGTACATTCTCATGTCGCTTCTGACTGGATTGTGGTAGACCGGAGCTTCATGCTCGATCTATCACGATGCAACCAGCATAGACAAGCAATCGTGGAAAGTAGCGTGCATTGAAACCCCCACTCACCGCTGTACTGGCAAAACCACCTTCAACAGCCTGTTCCACAGCAGAGCGTGTTGACAGCGTCTCACAAAGTCCACTGTCCACCACTACTAGCTCACTGCACGGCGTGATCAACGAGCTCAGGACGTCACGTGATAGTCGAAACATCACCGCACCTCAACCCAGCATCCTTCCAACCGTACCCCTCATCTCTCGACTCTCAGACTATAAGACGCGCTAAGAACTGACCTGGTAGCTAGCTAGTACGTCCCAGCTTTGAGTCCCTTCAAACTCCCCAGACTCAGCGCAAGCCCTTGACTGCGTGATCTGATCCGTACAAAGCCTGTGATGGTCCCGTCTGATGTCTTCTCGACCGAGAGGTTCGCGAGTGCGTCCTCGCCTATTGGTTGGGTTGGATGGTTAGCAGTCTATTTGATTGAGGCGGGGAAGGAAACGGGATGGCGTTGGAATGGAACGGAAAATATGGATAACGGAGGGGAGCAACTCACCGAAAACACTCCGCGCATATAGATTGGCGCTAAGGAACTGACAGTCCCCTTTCAACCCCGCCTCGGGCGTCAAACATGTCATGTTTGTGCTCTTCATCAAGCGCGTCAGGAATTCCCGTAGCGTCTTGTCCGTGCTCTTGCTGTTGATGTTGACTTTGTTCTCCCATTCGAACTCGGTCCACATAGTGCGGAACTGCGTTTCCGTGCAGGAGGCTGGCTGGATGTAATCCATGATATCGGCGTGGACATCGTTGAGGATCACGACACGGGTGTCTGTGCCGGAGGGGGTGTCGTAGATGATGTTGCCAAAGATTACGCCTGTGTCTGTGCTGGAGACTTTGATGGTGGATTGGACGTTCAGGAAGTCCTGGGGGGCGAGGTTGTGGGTTGTGGGACGTTCGACGACTTTGAGGTCGCCGAGGGTGGCGAATTCGACGCTGAGGTTTTGCAGTGTCTCGGTTGTTTGGTTGACGAGGAGGACGTCGAGGATGATATCGAATTGGTGGACTTTGACGTAGGCTTCTGCGTAGACGGGGTCGGAGAAGCCGGTGAGTTGGACTACGCGGCTGAGTTTGGAGGAGAGGTCGGTTGTGTCTGTGTCGCCGCCGGTTGCGAGTTCGAGGTCGAGGTCTACGCCTTCGCTTTCGTCCGTGTTGGACTTTTTGGTGAGTTGGCGGATGGTGAAGAGGTCGTCTACCTGGGCGGCGGATTTGGCTTTTTCGGCAGCGCGGAGCTGGGAGCGTTTCTTTTCTTCGACTTGGACCATTGCTGCGAAGGCGGTGCGGGTGTCGTCGAGGAAGGAGGTTTCTAATTCTTTGCGTTGGGAGAACTCAGCTAGCGATCGCACGCAGGACATGATCCTGTCGACGGAGTCTTCGTCTATGGGTGCTTTAACGAAATGTGATTGACCGACACGGATGATGGAGATCATGATCAACATGGCTTCGGCTCTGAGGGCGTTGGTGCGTTCTTCACTCGACGAGAGGTCGGACCAGCGCATGACAAGTTTGGTGAGGGTGGAGGAGAGGACTGTAGCTAGATAATAGTCGCCATCTAGGATCAGTTGACGTAGTGGTGGTTTTTGTGCGGCTTTGACAGCTTCGAGCTTGGCCTTCGCGGCCGAGTCGCTGGTGAGAGCGCTTTCTGTCGCGTATGTGCCATCTGCTAGTACTTTACGCGAGCCAGTGGGCGCTGACTTTTGAGAGTGGCCATTGACTTGTTCCTTCTCTGGTGTCTCGTCTGAGTTTGCTTCATCAAGTAATCTTTGCTCGGAGGCGAGGATAGGTATTTCTCCAAGGCTTGCCCGAATGCGCTTCCAGGCCTCTTTGATGTCGTTTTCTTGCAGCGAGTATTCGCCAATGACCCAAAGCGCACCTCGGTAGACCTTTCCTGCTCGCACCTCGCCCAGCGTGGATACCAGGCGTGCCACAATAGATGATCTCAGTTTGGGGAACTTCTCGACCACCTCCTTTACAAAAGATATTACTTCGACAGCCGAGCTGCCGCTGAAGTCTGTAATAAAGTCCATGAGCACATCCACAACGCTGGCAGCGATTTCCGAGAACTTGATGGCGCATTGATGTATCGACTGGATCAGCAGTTGTCTGTACTCGGTATTCTTCTCGTACTGCTCGTCGAGTGTCTTGCTCAATTCCTTCTTAAGCAGCATGATGACTTCTTGGACATTCTTGCTCGAGACCATCTCGAGAGCGATGGCTAGAGCTTTCCGTCTCACATCCAGATCAGGGCTCGATAGCACCCTGAGGATCTCCATTGTCAAATCATCGAGAACACCTTCATTCCGCCTCCGGAGCTGGTTAACACGGTCTAGGACTATTAGCTTGACGTTGTTGTCGGCTTCCTTGATGCATAATTCGATGAGTTTGCCTGCAGCTGCTTTGACGGCGACGGGATTGTGGGTCAAAGCAGTCAGCGAAGTGGCGGCTTCGTATACGACGGTGCTTGTCTTTGCTTCAAGCAGGTCGAATATCAGCCTCAGATATTGGGACTTATTTGACTGGTTGTCACTAGCGTCTTTCCTGATGAACTCCAGCTCCACCAACTGCAGCAGCTCGTCTGCATTGGGCACGCCGTCCAATACACCGGTCAGATACTCAAGAGCCTTCTCGTGGCTGATGGTCATCAATGCGCCGAAAGCATTTCTCTTGCAGGTATTGTCGGACTCGGTAACCAGGAAAGCGTGTAGCATTTCTGGAGCATCGGGGATGAGATGAGGAGCGTGCTGGTATACGGACGCAAGAGCCCAGACGGCGTTTTTCCTGACGTAGGCGTGCCTGTGTTCTAAGCATGTCTGTGCAGCGGAGAGGAGGGGTTCGATCAGTTCGGGTTCCCTTAACTTGGAGAGAAAGCGCAGAGTGTTGCCACGAATGAACTCGTTGGGATGTTGCAGGTCATTCCGGATGCCGTTGCAGACGAGGATCATCTCCTGCTTCAGCTTGCCGTTTGCGTCGAGTTTGGGACATATCTCGTAGTAGAAGTAGAGCAGTTTCTTGAGTGGCTTGTCTTTCGAGGGCATGATGAATCGGATGATATGCATGAGCAGGTTCGGCATGGGGTCGCCGTTGAGCATTATGGTGAGTATCCTCTTCATGGTCTCCCTCTTGGTCTCATCCGTGCCCTTCTCCAGCTGGGTCTTCAGATCCTGCTGAGATGGCAGGTCGGCTGTGTTGTCCATTTGGACCAAGCTATACGCTTGGTCTTGGAAGGTCGCCATCTTTGCGATATCACTCAAGAGTAGTCAGTTCCTTCAAAGTGCCGCTGAGTAGGGTAGGACGAGGGAGGGGGTGGGATTATTCGTGGGACCGGTTGTGTAGGTTATGGTCGTGTCGTGTCGTTCATAGTCGTGATGGAATGCCCTTGACAGCTTCGTCCAGGCAAAGAGGAGAGCGAGCGAGTAAGGAGCGTGAATTTGGTGTATCAATGGTCAATTGTGTTGCTAGTCGAATCGTCGCCAGCGTGTCCACAGTCCATCGTCCACACTTTTGGCTGGCCGTAGCAGTGCTCACATGCGCTCTCCAATCAGCCTTGGCACGTCACCGCAAAGCCGCATCGCCGCATCGCCGCATCGCCGCATCGCCGCATCCGAGTAGAGAAGGAACCATTGGACTTTTGCAGCTACACGGCCAGTAGCTCTTTCCGTCTACTCACTCCTATAACTGCCTGCTTCGAGCCTCGGCGCACCCATGCGAAGCTGATAGATCATTCTCGCCGACCATGGGCGATCTCGCAGAACCCTTCTACGTACGCTACTAGTACGTTGACGATGCCAAAGTCGATCGTGGCAGGCACAACTAACCACGTACAGCTCTGGGCATTCCGGTAGATTCGGACATGAATTTCTAGGTATGGTTGTGCCACATCTCATATCCTCGTTGTTTGGACTAAATGTCATCGACAGAATTCGACTTTCGCGTCATCGGCGACGGCCGAAGCGCAACCGCTCGATACGCGAACAACTCCAACTACAGGAACGACTCTTTGATCCGAAAAGAGATGAGTCTGAGTGCTCTGATGATCTCGGAGATCAAGCGCATCATCAAGGACAGCGAGATCATGAAAGAAGACGACTCCAAATGGCCACAGAAGAACAAGGACGGAAGGCAGGAGCTGGAAATCCGTCTGGGAAGCGACCACATTCAATTCGAGACTGCCAAGATTGGCTCGCTGGTTGATGTGACTGATTCTGCTGACCCAGAAGGTCTGAGGGTTTTCTACTACCTGGTTCAGGATCTGAAGGCTCTCGTCTTCTCTCTCATCTCTCTACACTTCAAGATCAAGCCAATTTGACACCTCTCCGGCAGTATCTGTCTACATTACAGCCAGAGTCTCAGCCCGACCTTCTCGACACCCGACTTGGGACTGGCACTCGAAGGCTTCCTCTCTGCCCTTCGCTCGGCGGGCCCAAATGCCCCGCGCGGCCCTTGGCACCTTCACATGCTCCTACTTAGCTGAGCGTCTGTGGCGGTAGCTTGTGTATATATGTGTATCAATTCAGCTGACACCAGGTGAGGTTGACATGGTTGCACAAGAAGGCGTGAGGCATGAATGAGGCCCTGCGGAGAAGTGGAGAAGGAGCGGCGGCATTGGTGGCTGATCCCCGCCATCTGGCCGGCTTGCATCATTTGGGTGCTTGACTTTCGGAGCAAGAGCGCCATGGCACGAGACTCGCGAGATCCATCACTACCGTACGCTGTATCGTCTGGCTCCAGCCGACCTGTTCATCGTCTTCCCGTGACTATCATCATAATAAATTTCTCGTTTTATTCTTCTTGAGGGCTACGTCCCCTCTCCGTGTCGTGCATACCGACATCGACGACTGCTGCACTACAACCTCTAGGACATCTCTGCCGACCCTGTAGCTGTTCGTCATCGCTATAGCGACAAATTCCATGATAGCACTACGCTTCAGCATCTTTCCATGCCACCATCTCATAATGCATTCGCTTCTGCAGATGTGAGGCGTTCCTGGACTATCAGCACCCAGCCGCTCACACCACCTTCAGAGCTATCTTCGACGAGTCAGCGCAGTCCATCAAGTCAGGAAATGCGCACGAGCTATGACGGAACCGCTGGCAATGATGACAATACCGCTGCTGGCATGGCCTTGAGCCAAGAGGAAAGCCTATATCTGACGCCAGCAGCCTCGCCAACAATGACGACAATCGAAGAGAAAGACCCCGTAGTAGGCGCACAGAGTGTGAGCAGGCTAGAAGACGAAGGCATCAAACAATCCTGCCAGACAAGGAGCACTGATACTGTTGAGGAGGAAGAAGCATCTAATGGCACAACAGAGGACCGTTTTGATACAGCTGATGCGCACCCACCCATGCCGCATGCGCCACAGATACCGGGATCTGAGAGCATGGAGTTGGACACTGCGTCGCCTAGGACCATTTTCCAAAAGATACAGTCGCCCCGGCCACGGGGAACTTCAACTTCACAGGAAGAGAGGGTACCAAAGGGTTTAGCTAAGGTCGATCTGTCTTTGGACAGGTCGAGCCAGCTTCGCGCCTGGGATATGTCGGACAGGCGGCCCTCGAGTCGATCCCCGTCAGCTATGTTTCAGCCCTATGCCAAGTACACCGGCAACCAGCAATCCGATCGTCAGACGTACAACGTTGAGGTCACCATCTTGACTGTGGACATGGAACAGAGCAGCATGTCAGGATACCTTGCTATTCATGGTCTGACTCCAGAACACCCGCTGCTACAGACCTTCTTCACAGGTGAGATTGTTGGGGGTCCGAACCAGAGATACAGCTTCAAAACTATGAATCCGACTTGGGGTGCAAATGATAAAGTCGACCTACAACATTGGCTGCGCTTTCCACCTTGGAGACATCTCAGCTCCCACGCGAAAAGAGATATGAGCTTCGACTTCCCCCTGAACCACGAGCCATGGTGGACTCAAGACCACGTCTTTATGCGGTGGAAGGAGCATTTCCTGGTCCCTGATCACCGCCAAAGTAACATAGCAGGAGCTAGTTTCGAGGGCTTCTACTACATCTGCATGAACATGGCTGAGGGGAAGATCAGTGGTGTTTACTTTCATTCTAAAAGCGAAAAGTGAGTCGCAGGTTCCAGTACTGCCCAAGATCCGATACTAACCTACTACTTGCTCCAGGTACCAGCAACTAGAATTGACACACGTCACAAAGAAGGGTCTTGGAATATTCCCAACATCACCTCTGGTGGAGTTTAGGTAGAGCGTCTGGGTAGGGCTTCACGAGTGGGGGGGCGTTGTACCGCAATATAGGCCCGTTAACGTAGCTGAACAGGGGCTGAGACTACTCAGGCTTCAACATCGACAACGTTATCTGGTTGGGGACTAATTCCACGTGGTAAAGTGCTTTGGAGACATTGGGATCCTCACGCGACAGCGCCCGAATCTCTTGTGTATATTGCTCATATGCAGGAACCAAAGAGCTGAACATGCGTGATGTAAGAAGCTTGACAACTATGCTCCTCGTACTGCCTAGCTCGGCCGCGGGCAATGGCAGGCATATCCCTGCGCCATCAACCCGATAGCCGTGCCATGCCTTGCTTCCCCACCAATATTGTAGATCTGGGCCCAGAATGAGCAGACCAAGATTGGAATTTGGAAGGCTCGACGCCATCGTTTATGTCCTTGACGCTCGACTCTCGGAACCCTTGATCATCGGGATACTTGTCGTGCTTCATTGTGTTTGCCATTCTGCTATATCGCTGATTGTATATTTGTTTGCTGTACTTCCTGTCGTTCGCTTATCACCGCCGTCGGGCTCCGAGAACATCATCACCACCGGAAGCCAGGGAACGTATTTTGCAGTGATCAATGAATGACGTCGACTACTATCATTGAGAGTCGAAATCTGTGAGGCCGCGTGGCTATATTCAGCTGCCGATTCGCTTCTACGGACTACTTTACAGCCGACGCATCCTGACCAGTAACAGCAGTATTCGTACGGCAAACCAAAATGGTAAGCAAATCTACAGCCCCCAGTCATGGCCTGAGCCACCAACCAACCAGGGAGGTGGTAGCGCCGATGCACAGGCCAAGCCACTCAGAAGAACGAGCAGCACGAACTGAAAGGGTAGATGGGGCAAAAAGTGTTCATGAACTGACGCGTCTCTCAGGGTTGCGGCTCCTCCAGAGAAGCTCGTCCTGACACTCATGATGCTCTTCCGCCTGCAAGACAAGCCTCTCGCTCGAGAGACATCGCCGGCACAACCTCCCAAACTGCAATAAACGCCCCCACGACCTCACGATATCCAGCTAATGCTCAGGGGGCGTCTACCTCAAACTTCTCAACGCCGCGCACGTCTACCACCGGGCGTCCTATACAACGCTCAGAGTCGCTTGCGGAGCACTACAATGTCCCACTGGCAGCCCCCAAACCATGGAAGAGCACAGATCGAACATGGACACGGTCTCAGCTGCGTCGCGAAAGGGAAGAGTTCTTTGAGACGCAGGTAACAGGACAACAAGAGATATGGGGCGCATTGAAAGAGGTCTGTGAACTGCTACGCCATGGACATCTAGCAGATGCGCAGGGCATAATCGATGCTGCGGCCATTACCTTGCCTACCGGACACCTCGAGCAAGGCGCCTACGACGAAAGGGGCGTGCTGTACAGGCTTCCGGAAACCGTCGTTTCGGATCCAATTAATGTCGTGGTCGACGATCAAGAGACTGTGATTGGAGACGATGCTCTCAGCAAGAACATCGAAGCAGGCGGCCTAGCAGTCCCTACGCAGCCATCGACGAATAGCCAGACCGAAGAGAAATTCGACAAAGGCAAGGATGCGGTCGAGAGAGATGCCATGAAGGTCCGCTGCAGGCTTAGCGACCGTGGCGGCCCCGATACCATAGTCCTGGTTGGTCAGAAGCAGCCTGTGAGCGTGCTCGTGCGCAGGCTCCGCTCAGAAGCTACAATCGCATCCTCGTCACGCGTTAAGATTGTGTACTTTGGCAGGATCTTGGACGAGTCTAAGACGTTAGAAGATCAAGGCTGGCAGCAGGGGCACGTCGTTCAGGTTTTGGTCAGCAACTTCGCGCCCTGAAGGAACGTACAGGTATTGCAACATGAAGAACTTCTCCAGCGTGGCATCAATGGGCAATGCCACAATGCTCTCGGATGTGCATGGTTGGTTCGGACGTCAAATGGCCAGCGTTGGGCTTTACCACCTGATGATTTGCACGAACATTTTGATGCCGCTGTGGGCACCCCAATGCCCATCCATCAGATTACATCCCCCCCAATAAAGGCGGCTTGACGCTGGCCCCGACATGCTGCCTCGTGCTCCAGGTAATGCCGCGGCATTAGCGACTTCCGGAGCCAACTACGTCTCCTCATAAACATCGGTGCCTGCGGTCGCGGAGGCCACTAGGTATCGGCTTAACGAACATACTCCGAGGAGGGACGATCCGCTACCTCAGCCGAAAGACGTTGCTAACGTAGGGCCCGGTTCTTTGTAACTGCTGGCAGACACAGTGTCGGAGACAGAAGCCCTGGAGTAACGGGTCCAGCGTTTTCACTAGCTCTGTGGCACAAGCATAAACTCCTGCAATGGAACTAGTATCCAGCATACCATCTGAGCTGGCAAAGTAGAGCAAACAGCGAACAGCCGCTCCAGCCCCTGTATGAAGAGTCGTCAGCATGTCACCAAGAGAGGGGCTTCCTGCGGTGCAGCATCAAGAGGGAGGCTGTGCGGAAACGGTCTGGGCAAGCTGGCCGCTCACTAAGAGGCGTTCAGCCGAGGAGAGGATAAACAGCATTCCCTTAGATATTTGGCTGAGCTTACATGAAGCTCAGAGCAACAAGGAAAGGGCCCTCGAAAAGATCTACAGTATGTGGGAAAGTAGCCATAGGCGAGTCTCCGCACCTGTCTAACATTTATCTTGTACATAAAGCACTTTTGACTGTCTGAATGAAAAGGGCAATCCTTGCATCTTAACTAACTGATTAACTCACTGACTGACTAACAGCCTGACGGGGTGCTTGTGTTCTTTCCATCACGACCTTCCTCATCATTCCTCATTCCAACTAACAGGCATTTCCACGCCAAAGCGCTTACAAACAAGTCTACTCGGCATCCAGCTCTTACTCGTCCGCGTCGCGAGCCCAAACATCCCCATTCTCGCTGCTTCCTCCGCCGGATCGCTCGGTTTGGCGTGTGGTCTAGACAGTAGATCAGGTGTACCAATCTCGCCCTCACGGTCCACCCCTCCTCCGTCGATGGGGTCTGCGCCACTAGCCGTTCTCGTTGTTGCGGGGGACGCGGAAGCAGACGTGAATCTGCTCGCTAGGAATCCTGTCGCTGGCTTGAAGAGGTCAGCTGTGGCGACGAATTCTGCAAGTTCGGCTGTGTGCGCATCGTCGTTGAATTTATGGTGGGGGGCGCGGAGGGGTGGGACGCCCTGGGTGGATGCGGGTTCGGAGGAGTACCGCAGGAAGTCCTTGTAGCGGCCCTGTTTTGGGAGGTCGTCGGCGTAGGGTGGACTTTTGTGTTTGCGGAGGCGGTTCAAGGCTGTTAGGGCTGTTGTTGGGTCTAGATGGGGGATTATGGGGGTGGATTGGTGTGGATTGGAGGATGAGGAGGAGGTTGTGGTGGTGGGATATGGTGGACGTTCATCGAGGGCTGGGGGAAGGGTTTGGTTTCCTGTTGCGGTGGCTAGGCGGGTGCGGGCTGCAGAAGAGAGGTAGTCGAAGACTGATTTGCCTGGGAGGGGTTGTTCGCCTAAAGCTGCTCGGCGCGAGTCGGCGGTCTGGGTCTGTTGTGCTGCGCGTTCAGCTGTTGTGGGAAGAGGCCCTTGTCTAGCACCGTCGGACTCTTGGGGAAGTTCCGAGGGCTGCCAGTCGTCTGGGACTTCTGGTGGTTTGTACCTGTCGTCTGACAGGCTCATTGCGCTGAAGCTGTCGAGCTCGTCTGCGAGAACGAATCCTGTGAGGGGTAGTTTGCCATCGTGGCATTTGCGTAAGGAGGTAAGGATGGATGGTAGCTGCTTGGATTTCGAGATAAAGACTGGCTTCGTCTTCAAGAGAGGATTCGCAGTCGTGCTGCTTGCTTTGATCTTCTTCTCTTTTTTCTTGTCACCGCCCATAACACGATTGTAGGACACCTTAGGGCCCATCTCATACGGGTCTTCTTCGTCGGAACCCGTGTCGTTGAGGGAGCCGACACCGATACCACTTCGCGTAGAGGGATTCAATTTCGTCTTCGGCCGTGCCATGAAGCTCAATCCTGGCCGCCCGTCGTCGTCGTCTGTAGAATCTTGCCGTTCTGCTACACGTTTGGCCTTTGCCCCAAAGGGCGGTGTTGAGAGGTTGCCATCTTCGTTGCTAAAGCCTAGACCCCTCATGTCGTTCTTGTGTGAAAATGCGAGCATAGGCGAGTCTTCTGGAGGGAATTCACGGACCTCTGAATCCTCATCTTTAGGGTCGACGCTACGCCGCGTCCGTGGGCCAATGCCTTGTCCTTTCTTCCAGCCCATCTTGTTCAGCAACTTCTCGCCCATGGTGTCTTCTGTAGGCTTGAAGAGGTCATCTAGCATATCCCTGGCGCCGGGATCCTCTGCTGTGCCAAAGCCAGCAAAGCCATCCGTTGTTGAGATTTGCCGCGTTTCTTCTTGCTCTTTCAAATCCTCCTCGTCCATGAAATCCTCGGCCCTTTGCTGTCGACTGTCCTGCACAGCCTTGGCGCGGTTGGATCGAGAAGAGACGAATGTTGAAGGGGTCCAGCCCTCTTTTGAGCCTACAGTATTGAAATATCTGCACCCACCTTTTAGTCATGTTGTTCTTTGGGCAATAGTACCGCCTGCTCACCCGGCACTGAAACCACCTGTGAATGCGCCATGAAGGCGTTTCCGACCACGATCATCCGTGACTTCTTGTTTCCAGACTGGCATGTATGATCCATCATCACGGGCATTGTCATCGAGTGGCGGCAAGGGCGTTCCATAGACGACGAAGGGGGTTTCTTGCTTGCGCAAGTCTGCTTCATATTCACGCCGAGATCGCTTTTGCGACATTGCTGAAGGGCGAGTATCGTGTCGAGATATCGAGGTTATGCGAATCCGGATGATTAATCGCGGTGGCTGTAACAAAAGCCGAACAGAACGGTCAAAGGCCAGCTCCCGGAGGTGCGGTAACTGTGGGTTTGACGGTAGAGGTTAGGCACGGTGCATGCTTAGCTGCGGGAGCAAGAGCTAGATCCGCTAGCCTAACGGAAGGTAGTAGGGATTCTTCTTTGAATCAGCCCATCCTTCGTGCCCGTATGCCATCAGATGTCCGTTTGGGCCACGTGACTACCACGGACTGCGCTCTGGTTCGACGTTTGTGATGCTGCTCGAGGGACTTTGCATACGATGTAGAGTATCACGTTGATGCATAGCAAGTCTGTAGAGAGCTGAAAGTGTTCAGACTTGAGCCAGACTTTTGGAATGGGAAGTGCCAGGCGACAGTATAATTGGTACAACCCATGCTAGGCGGAGCATTGGTGTCATGATCGCCAACAACTTGATCGCATTCGGCCCTACTCAATGCTCTGTGTAGCCTACTTACCCAGCAGCCCAGCCCCCAGGTCGTCCAACTTTAATCGCAGCCAGCCTGAGGTTGACGATCATCTGCATCCTCTATCCATGTTGTCTGAATAGCATCTATGCCTCGTCGTAGATAACATCTTTGTTTAGTATCGCATCCGGTCGCAGCATCGAGCAACGGCAGCTCCCGACTCTCCGTACAATCACATGGCACACTGACAACTGCAAGCCTGGGGAACCGAGCTGCTGTTTGCTGCCTCCAACTTGCATGCCCGAATCCTTCCTGAGTCTGCCTGACAAGCTCCACCATCACGGCTCGCGGTCACAATTACTACGACCATCTTACACGACCTGCATCGACCTCACCATCCATACAAAGAGATTGCACTGTTAGTACGCGACATGTCTACTGCTGCATCAGCATCGCCAGCCCTTAACAGAAGCCATTCTTCGGCGACGCGAAATCCACCGTCGGCCTATGCACACACCCCTCCTCAGCAGCCTCCTCGAACACAATCAACCAGGCACAGACCGAGTGGCTCGACCTCTCACCGCACCAGCTCTAGCTCTAGAACATATGTCGAAGATGCTGCCTCTACACATTCGGGTCAGGGCACCCTGAACAATGTTGCACGGCAGGATTATGAGAAAGTCAACCTTGCCAGATCTGGTACGCAGAGGAGAAGTTCGCGCGAGGGCCGTTCAGCTTACGAGGAGGAGGCTTCTCGCCAAACAAGGTCCTCATCCAGACCGAACTCGAGACGGAACAGTCAAGACTTCACCGTAGCCCCAAGAAGTGCTACCAATGGCACTTCTGCCCCTCCACAGCCTCCCGCTACCCCCATCACTGCTCCCATGGCGCGCCCTAATTATGGCCAGATGGGCCGCAGACGAACCTCCATCACCACTCAGACCGGCACTTGGCAGCTAGGCAAGACTATTGGTCAAGGCAGTATGGGCAAGGTCAAAGTCGCCCGAAATTCCGAAACCGGGGAAACTGTTGCAATCAAGATTATTCCTCGACAAAGTACTGACGAGAACGGCAATCCGAAGGATGAAAGATCCGACAGATCGAAAGAGGTCAGAACCGCGAGAGAAGCAGCTATGGCTACACTGCTGGATCATCCATACATTTGCGGCATGCGAGACGTGCAGAGGACAAGCTATCACTGGTACATGCTCTTCGAGTACGTTGATGGCGGTCAAATGCTCGACTATATAATAGCACATGGTCGTCTGAAGGAAAAACAAGCCAGGAAATTCGGCCGTCAGATCGCTAGTGCCCTTGACTACTGTCATCGCAACAGCATCGTGCATCGTGACCTCAAGATTGAGAACATATTAATCAGCAAGAGCGGGGACATCAAGATCATCGATTTTGGCTTGAGCAACCTCTACTCTCCACGCTCACTGTTGAAGACCTTTTGTGGCAGTCTCTATTTTGCCGCCCCGGAGTTGCTCAATGCCCGACAGTATACCGGCCCAGAAGTGGATGTATGGAGTTTTGGTATCGTGCTGTATGTATTGGTATGCGGCAAGGTCCCTTTTGACGACCAGAGCATGCCACAATTACATGCGAAGATAAAGCGGGGCCACGTTGACTACCCTCAATGGCTTTCAGCAGGTAAGTCTCGAATTCTTCCTTTTCTCGCCCCTATCCTGTACCTAACGTATTGCAGAATGTCGAAGCGTCATCTCGAGGATGCTTGTCGTTGATGTCAAAGAACGAGCGACTCTGCAGGAAATCATGAGCCATCCATGGATGACTAAGGGCTTCAATGGACCGCCGGAAAATTTTGTGCCACATAGGGAACCTCTCCAGCTGCCACTCGATCCCGCAGTCATCAACAAGATGCAGGGCTTCGATTTTGGCCCAGCCAGCTACATTGAAGAACAGATTACCAGGATCGTCGAGTCCGACGACTACCAGAGTGCTGCGAGACGATCCGTCCGAGATGAGTCCCGGTATGGTGGAGATAGCGGGGACCGCAAACGAGGAATGTTCGAGTTCTACAAGAGGCGTAACTCGACAAGCCGAGAAGGACTGTCTGCACCTTCCACTGAGGCGATCCGAGGCTACGATCCACTAAATGCCTACTCGCCACTTATTTCAGTGTACCTGCTCGCAAAGGAGAAGATGGACCGGGAAAGAGCAGAAGCAAATCCTGGAGCACTGTCACTAGGCACACCTTCTGATGCTCCAGCGCTTAAAACTCCCGGGTTGCCATCCCCTGAAGCTGCTCACACTAACAGCTTCTCTCCAGAGATGGCAGGGGAGTCGGCGACCGGCGGTAGAGCGCGCGCCAGATCAAGGACTCAAGGTGAAGATGACGTTGTCACGGGTATGAAGCATATCAACATCAATGAGAAGCCAACACACCCGCAGCCTGTTGCCTCGCCTCGCCTTGAACCGCCACCGTCCGAAGGCCAGCCTCGCAAGGAAGGCGCAGCGATGGGTCTCCTAAGACGCTTTAGTACGCGTCGCAACAAAGACCGTGACACCGACCGACCGCCACCGTCCTTCAACATACAACCGCCTCAAGAGTCTGTCACAACTACTCCGCGAAAGTCATTCTCGGTCCGCCGGTCTCGCAAACGTGACCAATCCCCGCCCACAATACATACTGGCGGCAGTCAAGGCCAACACGAAGGGTTGCTCGGCGCAGGAATATCAAAAGGTAGAAGTCTACTTAGCCGTTCGACGAGCGTCAACTCAGCCGATTACCGTCCACGGAAATTCCTAAATCGAGGCGCATCAGAGGCCACCGATTCACCACGCTTGGCGCCTGAGCCACCGGCTACAAGTGGCTCGGAGCACTCGAGCATTAGTGCACAAAAACCGAAACCGGTAGAAATGACCGAAAAGTCTGCCACAGCGGCACCAGCCGCGCCCCGCACTCCAACAACTTCTCGGGCCAAGTCCATGGGTCATGCGCGGCACGAAAGCATACAAGCACGGCGGCAACGCCGTGAGGAAGCTAGAAGCAGGCATGACAACGTGCCCGAGGAGACCGACGCCGAGCTGCAAGAAGAGGCCCAGACATCAGCAGCGCCGGACACACCAGGGACTGACATTTCCAAACCAGCAGGTCTCAAAGGACTGTTCTCTTCCTCGACCACGAGCAGCAAGCCGCCACAATTCATACGGCACGATATCATACGCGTGCTTAAGCAACTCGGGGTCGAATACACCGAAGTTCGTGGTGGTTTTAGCTGTCGCCATGCACCGAGCATCGACCTTGACGGGGTTCGCGGAGGGAACACGTTCGAGGATGAGAAGAGCGGAAAAGTCAATACTGGTCATCAGCGCCGCATATCCTTTGGTGCCTTCCGACGAGGAGATCGAGACGAGGTTCGCGAAGAAAAGGTAAACCGACAACGATCTCAGCGTCGACAGCCAGACCAAAGCTTTACTTCGAATTCTGAGGGATCAGATGAGTATGTGCACGATTCGGCACGAGGCGAGCACGCGCGCGATATGGCCGCTACCACAACTCGCGTGCAAGAAGATAGTGGTGAGAGATTGGTGTTGAGATTCGAGATAGCCATTGTCAAGATTCCAGTATTCAGCTTGCATGGCATACAGTTCAAGAAAGTGCAGGGAGGGATGAATCAATACCGGTCGATGACATCCACGATACTCAACTCATTACGACTCTAATATGTTCAGGGTACGACAGCGCAGGCACTCACTTTGGTATTGGAAAGGTAGTGGAAAGGCATTGCGCGTAGGATTACAGTGTTTTGAGCGTTGCAATTTTGAGATAGTAGTTGAAGAGGGTGGAATTCGTGTTTCAAACCATCGCTTCCGTGAGCAAACGTGAGACGAGAGAGGATCCACATGGGCGGGAGCACGGGGAGCACGCTGAGCCCACTAAATTCTCCACCCGAGCGTCGGTCACTACTGGCTTAGCATGCTCGACCTTTCGTCCTCCGACTCAGACTGGCTTGCTGCTGCACAATAATCTTGTGTCGATTCTTGTCGTAGGCCCATCTTGTTGAAGCAGGTCAAGGCACATAGTCAAGTGTTCCTGCTCATTTCATTACTATACCACATCTACGAGGCGCAGGTCTTTACTGATTTTGCCTACCTCTACTACATACAGCGTAGCATCCCATCTCACGGGCTACAGCCGCCTCACTTCAACCTTATCCCCTCGCACTCAACTTCAATCCTGCTCGTCACTGCACTGGCTGCATGAACTGCTGTAGCCTGACGGGTCAAAGTACTCTTATTCGACCTTCTCAAACTGCGACCACCCACATCCCTGCTGCAGCCTCCACCTCTGCGCCCGGTACACTAGGGGACTATCGTTGGAGACCTCAGCCTACATAGTTCCGCACGGGAGGGCTTGTACTACCTCACCAGACACCATCCCGTAGATGATGGCATCTGCTGCCAGTGTTGCTCCATCTATCAACAATTCAGCGAGCAACAGCCCAGCGCCAGGGCCGACACAGAAAGATGGCACAAACCGTCCAGTGAAGCAAAACACAGGAGCAAAAATGACCCAGAAAGGTCGCAAGGAGAGCCCCTCAGACCTGAATCGGTAAGAGCCTATCCCCGTCGCATATCACTCCTTTCCCTTCCATTATGACAAAGGCTGCTTCTGTCACGCGGCGAAAAGTGTGGAAACACTAGATCATGTCAAGCTGACGTTTGACCATCAGACAATCTGCTGCGCCCAAGGCCTGGTCGGGCACCAACCCGATCACTCAACGTGCCACTACACCGAACCAGTCCAAGAGCAACACCTCACTGAACAAGAGCGCCTCAACACCCAAGATGTCTGCGCCAAGGGATCAGACGCTGTCGGATAAGCATAACTATGACAGGCTGCGCTTCCTCTTTGGAGGCTCTATTGTATGTTCCGTAACCCTGCTGTGGAACCAGCGCACTGACAGTAGCAGGGCTTGCAAGTGGTCTTGACAACAACAAGCGGTGACAAGTATGAAGGCGTTTTCGCCGGATTCTCTGGCTCGCCAACGCCCTCCAAGATTGTTCTGCAGATGACCAAGAGAGTTCCTCACGCGCCCATCACACAGCCAAATGGCATCAGCTCGTCGGAAGCGGCCTTTGCTGGCTCGAGTCCTGATCACGCTATGTCCTTTGACCTCAAAGACATGGCCGACATGACTATTCCTGAGTACAGCTTGCCTCCAAGCTCGCGCCAGACCAATGGTATCGTCCTCATCCTGATCCTGTGCTGTAGACCACGTAGCTGACCCACTGCAGGTGCCTCTACTTCCTTCCAAACCGATGCTGACATCTCTGGCAACACCACGAAAGGCGAACGCCCCCTCCAGAAGTGGGTCCCTGAAGCCAACGATACTACCGACTTCTCTCTAGAATCAGGAAGTGCGACTGGCTGGGATCAGTTCGCGACGCACGAAAAGATGACAGGTGGACATAGTACCTATACCGAGGAGACCTACACTACTACCATCGACCGGAGCGCCCCTGACTACAAAAGACGAGAAGCTGAAGCTGCGCGACTCGCGAGGGAGATCGAATCGCAACTCTCCACGAACGCGCACGTCAGGGAAGAGCGTGGTCACGCCTTGGAGAACGACCCAGGTGACGAGGAAGACAAGTACAGCGGCGTGCGTCGCGACCAACAGAATTTCATACCCCTTCCCACTGGAAACACGAACAGATACATGCCGCCGGCAATGAGAGCGCCCACCAGCCAAGCTACAGCTAGTGGTGCACCCATTGATCCAGCTATCATTTCCGCCCAACTTGCTCGGCCTGGTATTGCTCCATCGAGGTCCTCGAACCAAATGGCTCAAGCTGCTCACGATGCTGCGGCTCCGTCAGCGACTGCTACTCAGACTAGAGCTGTCTCGATGATGCAGCCCAAGAACGAAGAGCCAGCTCGCATCGAGAAGCACTTGGACCTCTTCAAGCTGACTGCCAATGGCACAGTTCCGAAGTCACTCCAGTCCAAACAGATGGCCTCTGTCTCACCGCCACGGCAGCCTGACGCTGAAGCGCCTTCACAGGGAGTTGAAAACAAAGTCCTCGACCAGTTCAGGCAGTTTGCGAACGCAGAGCGTGCTCGGCTAGCTGAGAAGAAACGTGTGCAGGCAAGTCAAGATCGGACTGCCAAGATCAACGATCTGTTACGCTTCTCGAAGACATTCAAGCTGAAAACTCCCATTCCGAACGATCTTGTCGGCATACTAGCCAAGGACCCCAAGAAGCAGGAATCGATCATGGAGAAGGCGCAAAAAGAATCAGAAGACTCAAGGACACCATCGACGAGCTCAAACTCGGGATCTTCGTCCGCCGTACTGCCTCCCGTGCCCAAATTTGACAAGTCGCAGATACCACCACCCATTCCAGAACGAAACACTTTCAATGCTGCACGAGCGTCATATGCCAAAGGCTCACTCGGACGTGGTGGCCGGCCACTCGGTCAACAAATGCCGTTCACTCAGTCAGGTGTCCCTCTTGCTCCTCGGGGTACTAAGAATGGTCATATTCCGACACCAATACCAATGCCTGAACTTAGAAGCAATCAGCCCACAGCTGTTACATCTGGCGTCTCAAGTCCACGAGGCACTGATACGCCAACGTCGGCCATCTCCACTAAATTCAACGTTCGAGCATTAGAATTCCGACCCACAGCTCCGTCGTTCAACCCATCCAATGCGTCTGTATCGGCAGCTAGTCCCTCGCCGACCGCAAGAACTGCATCCATAGCACGCACTGCCAGCCCTTCATCCTTCTTTGGGCAGAAGAGACCTAAGAACTCATCCGAACGACTCGAAGTGGCCACAAGCTTCAATCCCATTCCACGCATGAAAGAGGAGGTCAAGGCTGAGTCCACGAAGAAATCCGATGGCCCTGCTCGAGACTTCAAAGCATACGGAGGTATTCCCAATGCTTACCACACTCAGCCCATCTGGATCGTTGCTCAGGAGAATCAAGACAAGGCATGGGATGATGCCTTTAACAAACCTGCTATGTCGGCCTCGCCTGCGGCGACGCGAACAAACTCGCATCAAGCAATGCCATTCCATGGCCAGATGCAACAAATGGCAAGCGCACCTCACATGGCGCAAGCTGTCACACCTCAGCATGGCCAGCACGGCGGCCCTCAATTCCAGCCACACTTCGATGGTCAGCACGTGCACGGTGGCATGCAGAATGGCTCTCCTAGTATGTATGCCTCGCCTAATATGACGCCACGAAACGCTTTCGCATCGCCCATGGGCCACCCTGTACAAACTGCATACGGTCACCAACCCTACTTCGGCGGTGTTCAGGGGCAAATGCAGATGCGCCCTCAATACGGCAACACAAACTTGATGCACAGCCAACACGTCAGCCATATGGGCGCACCCATGATGGTCCAACAACAGTCAAGCGGGCCATACATGAACATGCAGAACCAAATGGGCATGATGTACTCACCTGGTCCAGCTCATGCCTTCCCGCAACAACAGAATGGTTATCCGAGTCCAGGTCGGATGCAAGCGCCCTTGATGATGCAGCAGCACTCACAGCAGGGCTTCCATGGAAACCCTCAAATGATGTACTCTGGCAACCATCCTGCCGTGTACGGGCAACAACCACAGATGGGTAGAGGTTATGGTGGTCAGACTCCGTATGGGACGAGTCCCCACCAGTCTTACCAGATGAACCACCGGGCTATGAGTTCTGGATATATGAAAGGAGGTATGCCACAAATGGGTGGGAACATGAATGTCAACGGCGGACCACCAGCGAATGCGCCGCAGCAGCCGGCTGCGTACGGTCAGATGGGTTTGGCCGAGGAGGGCAAATGAACAGCTTGATGCGGAGGGTGTCATTGCTACTCAATTTGTCATGGTCAACAATGTTCTCGAAAGGACCTACACCAAAGCAACCCTGGTGTCGCCGACAAAGAGCAACATCAGCTTACACTGATATCTATAAGCTAGGCAAATGCATCATTGCATTGGCAATGCTATTAGTCAACTCGATCCGGCATTTCCAGGGCACAATACGGTCGAGCCTGCAGTCGTTACACTCGACAATCGACTCAGGCACTGACCAAGACATATGGAGCTGGACCGTGCCGCCGTGTCCATGCTGCCCGGAGACAAGCCCACCTGTGCGTAGGGCGATCATGCACCAAATATGCACAGTCGGCATTAAGTTCAATACAGTAGAGGAGCTCACAACATTGATGGGGGAGGTAGGTCGCTACAGGGGGTAGCCCTGGTCGCCATGAGGAAATTGCGAGGCGGGACACGGAATGTGCCACTGCTAAGTCTGGCAAAGGCAATGCAGAGAATTGTCCGGTTGCAGAGAAACTGCAGGGTAGAACTGGAGCTGCAGGTACGCGAGAAGCAGAGACTTGTATAAGGGAAAGAAATGCCTCAGGTACAAGGGGTACAGACAGATAGCTAGAGCACGCGTTCCTAAGGTGTGACCAAGATTTCTTGTCACCGTGTGATCCTGCTCCTGCACACCGCTATTTTACCAAGCTATGTGGTGCGGAGGTAGCTGCCTTAGCTGCAACTTTCGTGGAAGAGAAAAAGGTGGCAGGTAGCCCGACATGCCTCTTGTACGTGGTTTTCACGCAGTTCCGTTCATTGATTATGCGAACAAGTATTTGTTAGACACAAATGTCGGAACTGCTATCGATGCAGGCATCAAGGCCCTTCGAGAAGACCCAGGAAATTGGTGCTCAGACGGGCTACAAGTGCTAGTGACTGCGCTTCACTGATCCTGGCTCAAGCTTGGAAAAGGCTAACTTGAACAAGCAGGGCGGCACACAAGTGCACAGAGCTAAACCAATCTTGAAGCTGCCCGTCCCTGCCGAGGCATGCCTGGCGCAAGAAAGGTACGGTTGAAGGTCAACCGGCTGCTGCCACGTTGCAAGCTACCCTTCCTCCTTCATCCTCCTTCCCTTGCAAGATGATGCTTTCCGCTTTCCGCCATGAAAGCCATGAAGCTTTGTACGCGGATCTCGCTAATCCAAGTATCATGCTAGCGTTGCTCATGATGTGCATGAAGCTATTCCTCACACGGTAAGCTGTCGTTGCTAGAATAGCACAAGGAGAAAGATGCGTTGGCAGTCTGCTAAACCTCCATCGCATCTTGCAACCTATACTTTCGTCTCTATCGACCGAAGTGGGTACCTTTCTTGCATGCTGCCACCACGTTATGCATCGTTGCAGAGGACCTGCTTCACAGAACTCACACTTGGCTACATTTTAGCTAGGCCTACTGCACGCTCGGGACTTCGTCACTGTCAAAGTGCCTAAAGAAGTCTCCTCGCCTAGTCCTACAGACCCGCGCTCACCGCATATACTGCTGAGAGCACTCCACCGATTGACATCGCCCTTCCCGACCTCCTGACGTACTCGGTCCCTGCTTGCAAAAAGGCTGATCTCTCATCGCGAGGAAGCTTTCCGAACCCGAACAGCGCAACAAGATTGAAAGGAAGCACGGTGGTGCTGACGGAGCTTTGGACCTCTAAGCTCACGCTACAAGCGCACCTGACCGATGCATGATGTATTCGGGTCTTTTTAAATCCCATCGCAGCATCATCTCCTCCGACCGGGTGCGCGACCGCGGGTACTTGACCTATCATCATTGGTTGTGAAAAGAAGGGTGCTGGACGAATAACAGGAAATAGAACGATCTTGCTTCACTTTTTAGGCTGTACCTGGCTGTCCAATACCACGTATGCGACACTCTCCACCCATAGCACAGCTAAGCGCACGCAGCACAATTGATGATCTTGTTCAACGTCACTCCCTCCCAGTCGCATACCGCTCTCTTGCTAATATTGTTTCTTGTTAGTGATTTCAAGTTCTCTACACTCATTTCTGGTCCTTTGCGCAGCGCGAACACATTCCTTCGTTTCTCAGATCCTGTTCGACTCGACTTTTGCACCATAATCCACAACCACGGCAATTTGGACACTGTAATACCAAATACAAAAAGCGCTTTGCCGAAAGTACAGGCGGAGTCGCAAGAAACAAAAAAGTACCACACCGATCAAGTTGCACCATCTCGAGACATATGATCTTTCTGGTCAAGCAGCGCAATACAACAGCTACAGCTACATGAGACATTGTCAATCTTGTGAAGCGACAACAATAATCAGAGCCACGAGCGCATACAAGCGTACATCCTGTGACGGGTAGCGACATCAACCAAGAGACCGGCGAGGCTGAGATCTAAACGCCGAGGTGGAGTTTGAGGCGTCAAACTGTAAGTCAACGCGTGCTTTCTACCGTTTCACAACACCCTGCAACGCTCAGACATTATCCTTCATTCGGCATTGCACGATTTTGAGCATGAGTTTGTGTCTTCGTCTTGTCGTATTCACATCATGTACAAATCGTCATCATGAAATTTCCAGAGTCTCAGCTGGTCTTCGCTCCCCAACATTTCCGACGCGTTGGAGGAAAGCTTGGCAGTAATCAAACGCATCCCGAGTGAGCCATGGCAGACGGCTACCCAGATATGAATGACACAAGACGGAGACGGATGTATTTGATGGAGCTGACGTATTTGTCAAAACAGTGGCTGCCGACAGAACAACCTCCGCTTTACAGCTTTTGGATGGCATCCTCCGAGGTCGACCAGAAATTTCTCGGTCACTTCGCGAAGACAACCTCTGTCGACAATGGTTATCTGTCAAGGTACGATCGGACGACTCTTTCCACGATCTCATAAGTCTTATATTTGGTTATAGCTTCCTTTTCCGGGTCCTGGGTCTATCGGTCGTTCTTTCCGAGAAGCTGGTGAAAGCACGCAAGGCGAAACAACTCGATCCGGTCCGAAACCCGAAGGACAAGCATTTTATTCAGCATATATTATGGCTTGCCCGCGAGGGCCTGGTGATGGTAGAACAATATGTGCTGCCCATGGTCGGCAATCATGTCGAATTAAAGGTGCTAGCGTACAAGCTCCGAGCCAGCTTTTACCACATCTTCGTCCTTTTTCACAATGACCCGCCTGTCAATAATCGCATTAATCGAGCACGATCCGGATCAGCAGGCGTATACTCACTCTATCCGGACCCGCTCACACCAAGGACACGATCTTCATCCTCCAGGGACTCACAAAACAACCGCCGGCATCGATCACCAGCGGTCAGCCTTGGGGGGCCAGTAGGTGGCTCGACCACGCGGACACCACCTGGTCTGCCCATACCAGGACAAATGACGACGCACCTAAACGGCACAGCGACGTTCCTTCTGCCGCTCGAAGATTACACCCCTAGAGCGACCAACGCATTTGCTGCCGCCAATTCATTAGCAGAATCTCTTCTTCCTGGCTCGCATCCAGTGCGGTTATCAGTGAAAGTCGAATACGTAGCTTACTTGTATGATTGCCTCGGCGAGCGCGATCAGTCACGGCGAACCGCACGACTCGCAATTCGACAGGTGTACGAGGCAAAGGAAGGTATGGACGACGAGAGCTTCGAAGACGCAGCGGAGATGGTGGGTATGCTCGGACGGATGATGCGTCGCGGGTTGCAAGCACAAGCTGGAAGTCAGCCAGGCACGCAAGGACAAATCGCAGCTCCTAGTTCGCCGCCGAATCGGCAAGTGCCGCCTGTGCCGACGACGGCAGGGACAAGCAGACATGGAAAGTCTGCAAGCGTGAGCCAGAGCCAAAGTCCTGGTAGAAGTCCACGAAGAAGTCCAGGTAGAGGCAGGCGGCGCGGGAACAGCGCTTCGCAAGGTCAGCCAACGACCACGCAGCCGACCACATGGGTATAGCATGCTCGTTGCCTTCGAGGTCCGGTTGACATTGAAAGGATATAGTGTACATTGCTTCACAGCACGGCGTAAAGGCGCAGATCAGGAACTGCTACGCCGGGATGGGAAAAGTCGGAGCGATAGACAGCTCCGACACGAACGTTGCCAAGACATGGCATGAGCTAGGAGGATGTCTGCACATAAGTTCGGGCTGCACATAACTCATGTCACAGGTGATGGAGAGAAAAGTATCTGGGTAGAGGATGCCTGAGTGATTTATTAATCAATAATCATCGAGCAATTGGGACAAATGGTGTTCAAGCGTTCAATCGAGCATGGTCCGATCCGAGTCGTCCTGCGATCCAATTGGCGCACTTGTGATGCAAGGGAGATGAGATGATCCAGATTCATCTCCATCTCCATTTCAACAATCAATGTGTCGAATAGGACCCGGTAGATACACGTACACGTACACATACACAACACCGGCATCCCGGGGTTGAGATTACAAATACTTTAAAACTGACGTTCGTATGAACATGGCATGATGGTGAAGCAGTAAGGTGGCGTCAACGGTTCCGGGAATAAATTGCCGGCTATCAATATTCTGAACCCGTCTGCCGGTGCCAATGGACTGACCATCACTATCTACACCGGTTTTCTCTCGGATTCGGCCGAACGCACCCTCGGCGGTGGCAGCCCGACTCCAAGCTCGCCTCTAGTAGTTGGGAGTTGTACGGGAAGTGTAGCGTTGAATTCTATCCGTGCCGGCTGTGTTGCGCTCGGCCTCACACTTGCTAGATGGTTGTGGTGGTAGTTACGCTTCTATAATGATCGTCACGTCGAACTTCTCCGTCAATCCTAGCGCTTGAGCTAGGATCTTTCTCACAGACCGACAAACTGACTATAGCGTCTAGAGTATTCCCCGACAGCAATCAGGCACGTACCCAAATTTCTTGCCGTTAGCAGTTTCAATAAGGCAGCCGATCCAGTTGAAGGCAGGCACAAGTAATGGTGAAGGCAGGCACAAGTAATGGGCCGGCTGAACGGCCAGCACGATTACAAAGACAACTAGACAACGTCCAAGGTGAGCCTGGCCTACATGGGCGGGCCCCTATGCTTGTGGTTTCTATCCTAGCTACAGGTGGACCGAGTACTCGAAAGAAACACCTAGTAAGCAAGAGCTACGTTGATTTCTGTCGTTCATTGGCGTTGTTTCAAGGAACTAGTATCGCCATAGATCCGCTCGGCATTCATCTGCAAGAGATCGACGATAGCTGGCTGCACTAACTTGTACTCGACGACCATCTACTCGGAGTCGCACCACAGTACGTCGTCATTGGACTGGTATGACACAAGTGGGCCTGTCGCAAGATTAGTCTGATTTGTGAGGCATCCGCAGGCTTTACTCTAGTGTGATGACAAGACTGAATAAGACAACATCTACAATGGTAATGATTCATATCGATGATACAAGTGTGCAGATCCAAACCACCATCTTCCGGGGAGTACACTCACCATCGATCTCTCTTCATCGGGATTCTCAATCACCTCCCCAGTTCCTTCCTGAGACAAGTCGTACCGGTTACGCTATTGACGGTCGCCTACTCAAGTTCCGCACGAGTGATATGCCCTCTTTGAGCGGCATTAGCCTCACAGTGATGACCGCGTTGGCCACGCTATTAGTTGCCCTCATCCGGGGCGTCTGGTTCTACCCCCTCTTCCTGGCCCAAGAATGGCCAAGATGATCGGCATGTGGCGCAACCAACGGTTCCTCGCTGGTGAATGGCATGAAGATGTCCTCGAGCTGCTCAAGAAATTCGGCCGTGTTGTTCGCATAGCGCCCAATGAGTGTCGGTCGTCGACGAAGAGATCTTTCAAAGACTCTATGGCCGAGAAAGCAGAAGTCGCAGAACAGGTTGGTACAGCGGTTGGGCTACGGATCCTGCCGCGCCAGGTATGTTTGCTACGCAAGATGAGAAGCTGCACTCATTTCTACGCGAGAGAGTTTCGAAAGCATATTCGATGAGTACTGTGTTAAAGTACAAGAACCATATTCAGAGTTGCCTGGACAATCTTTTTGCGAAAGTTAGAGCAACATGCTGAAGCGGCTCATGTAATCGACATGTCGTTCTGGACCAGCGCGCTAGCCTTTGACGTCGTGGGAGAACTTGCCTTCGGACCTCATTTGGTATGCTTGATTCGGAGAGCGACGTTATGAGTCTTTGCGAGAACACCTTTCAGATCGTTGCCACCATGGCAAACCTGGGTCACTATCCTGGACAAGCTGGCGCGGTCAGATCCTCTACTCTTTGTCACAGCAGTGGTGTGCGCGTGTGATGAGCATTCCGACGACATAACTCAGTCGTCGCTCGTGACATCTGACGATTTAACATCCTTTGTGACCCGGTGGTACATGACTGCGTTGAGGGATATGGAATTGGAAAAAGACGATCTTCTCATCCTTGAATGTCATTATACGATTATGGTACTTCTTATTCGGTCTCAGAAGCAACTGTGGACCTGTGCCACGGCCGACCTATGTGATGACTCAGAAGGGCTTCGACTTCTGGAGCACACGCCTGTGACAATGGAGTCTATCAGCCGAGACTCGCTGCTCCAGCAAGCAGGAAAGAAAGACCTGATCCTGCCGGTCATTCCTGTATTATTAGAGGCTGAACGGCTTGCTCCTACGACGACACTCAAAAAGCGAGTCATGGCATTGCTGAAGAGGGTTAAAGGGGTCGAGTCTTTTTGGAGTACTGATGTTGTGGCAGACTTTTTTGCTACAAACTCCTGACCATTATCGGTAAAAGAGCCCTTGAATAGATGTCCAGTTAGATCTTAAGTGGTGAGATAATTGCTATTAACCTAAGACGTCCAGTGCGCTTTAATCAGATGTCCACTTGCCGCCGCACGAAAGTCCTAAAGAAACCACAGAATTTCTACACAGGCCTGAACAGAACTTTGTTGTTGGATGAGATCAGCTTGTCGGTGCTTGATGTGCTCTGGCCGCTTTGAGAATACTAATAGTACCTGTCTCTGGCGAACTTCCGGCGATTCAACATCCAGGACAATAACAACCAGAACGCAAACAATATCCACCTGTCCCTGACCTTCCTGCCAACAACAAGCACCGAGAAGACGCCGGATTGGGGGAGTATCGCAGGAAAAGGAGCCCAGTCACAAAAGCGGCCGACTCAACACGGAGACCGTGTCGAAGAGTAATACAGCGCAAAGCCAACCACCTTTTCTTCTTTCACCCAGTACTTGAATATGAAGTCTCGCCACCACCATCTCCCTTTGGTCCAGTGAGTGGCCAACAGCAAATCGGACGATAGTTCAGAGTATGTAAGCAGGTTGGCTAGTAAGAGGCTGAAGCTGGATGTTGCTATGCAGCTCAATGAGATCCACGTCTACTTCTGACCGCGTCGACTTCGAAATATCGAGGACTGTGCGCTCGAACTTTATCCACCGCTCTTCAGCATGAGGACGAGGATGGAGCCACAAATCGAGGCAGAACGACCACATGCCATTGGCACAGACGAGGAATGTGAGGGCGAAGCATATAGTAAGAGAAAAGAGAAGCCCCGCTAGTGGTTGACTAGACCGTGCGGCATGTATGTTCCAGCGAAGTTGTATCCTCTAAGATCGTAGAGCGTTCTGTTGCCAGGATCCTACAACATAGGATTAGAGACATTGAAAGTATACTGATTATCATCTAGGTCTTGCTATTTCCGTCTATATAGAATTTCGCAATGGCCGCGATGCTGGGCAGAGCTATGGTATCTTGCGACGACGCGAGGAGCACACAACTAGCCTTCGACCGATGCATCATGTACCTCGATGATCAGCATTTGGATCTCCGTAGCCCCTGTTGTTCCGACCGGAGGGACGTTCCAATCATTCCTTCTTCACAGTACTCACAGAAACAATGGTGGCAACCGAGGTCGGCTTCTGATACTGTGAACAGATACTCGATATCTTGAACCAGGCATATTTCCTCGTCGTGGGAAAAGAGGCTACGACGCTGGTTCACGACAGACTGATCGAAGGTTCGGATCGCAACAACAAGGCTTGCGAGATAGCAGAGACTTGATTTCGAAGAGAACAAGGAAGCCGGTGTTGACTGTTCAATCAGTCAATTAACTGCAGGTGCTCGTATCGAACGGTGGGCGCATGCCTGAATACCTACAGATTCCGAGTATTCGTGGGGGTTCTGGGGCGCCTTACTTCCGGGGTGGTAATTTGAGATGTAAAACCAACACATTGGATAGTCAGGGGTCTCAAGTAATGATCAAGAAGCACAAGCCTGCGAGAGTCCAATGCTTTCATTCAGTGATGACCCTGCAGACAAAATTGCTCGCTTGCTTTTCTAATACGAAGCCAACATACACACAACGCGCTCGCTCTTCAACAGACGCCAATTGCACAATCCGGGCCCAGTCTGCATATTCTGTAACCAGACATGCTTTCAGCCAGAGTATATTTACTGATCATCTTCGAGTTCAGGCTCCTGCTCGTACTCTTCTTCAGCATCGGAGATACTAGCATCCTGATACTGTTGGTACTCGGAGACCAAATCGTTCATGTTCGACTCGGCTTCAGTAAACTCCATCTCGTCCATACCTTCACCGGTGTACCAATGCAAGAAAGCCTTTCGTCGGAACATGGCTGTGAACTGGTCGCCGACTCGCTTGAAGAGCTCCTGGATGGATGTAGAGTTGCCCACGAAGGTGGACGACATTCGGAGACCTCGAGGTGGGATTGAGCAGAGAGCAGTCTGGACATTGTTGGGAATCCACTCGACGAAGTAGCTGTTGTTCTTGTTCTGAACGTTTCTCATCTGGTCCTCCACCTCTTTCATGCTGACGTTGCCCCGGAAAATGGCAGAGCAAGTCAGATATCTACCATTTCGGAAGTCGGATGCAGCCATCATGTTCTTAGGATCGAACATTTGTTGTGTGAGCTCTGGCACAGTGACGGCTCGGAACGCACCGGCGCCGCGCGAAGTGAGAGGTGCGAAGCCGACCATGAAGAAGTGTAGACGTGGGAATGGAACCATGTTGACAGCCAATTTTCGGAGGTCAGAGTTGAGTTGACCTGGGAATCTCAGGCAAGTGGTAACACCGGACATGACGGCGGAAACGAGGTGGTTGAGATCACCGTACGAGGGAGCGGTCAGCTTGAGCGTCCTCATGCAGATATCGTAAAGAGCCTAGGTTTGTTAGAGCTGTTGCGTGCAAAGTAGTGCCATCCTTACCTCATTGTCAATGCAGAAGGTCTCATCGGAGTTCTCAACAAGCTGGTGAACTGAGAGAGTGGCGTTGTATGGTTCGACGACGGTGTCAGAGACCTTTGGCGATGGAACGACGGAGAATGTGGCCATCATTCGGTCTGGGAATTCTTCTCGGATCTTGGAGATCAACAGGGTGCCCATACCGGCACCAGTACCACCACCGAGGGAGTGAGTGATCTGGAAGCCTTGCAAGCAGTCGCAGCCTTCAGCTTCTCTTCGGACAACGTCGAGAACCTGATCAACAAGTTCGGCACCTTCTGTGTAGTGACCTTTGGCCCAGTTGTTGCCTGTACTCTGTCAATCCTTGCTTCTTGACCACATTGTTACCCTGCTTACCAGCACCGCTCTGGCCGAAGACGAAGTTGTCGGGACGGAATAGTTGACCAAATGGACCAGCTCGGACAGCGTCCATTGTGCCAGGCTCCAAGTCGACGAGGACAGCTCGAGGTACATATTTGTTGCCTGATGCCTGCGGTCTTGTTAGGTGATGGACGTAGGCAGCTTTGGGCGGTGAAGACGAACCTCGTTGAAGTAAACATTCATGCGCTCCAGCTGGAGGTCTGATGTGCCATTGTAGCTGTTGCGATGAGTATTTCTCCTTTCAAAAATGAAGGTAGTCTTACATTCCGGAAGCATCAAGACCATGTTCGCCTGAGATCTGTTGCCTAGTATCTGTTAGTATCTGCCAGCACAGCGGCCAGGTTGGGCATGAACTCACCAGAAGGCAGCACCAATCTGGTTGCCCTTTTGCACTGTTAGTGGTCTCTTCCAGGTCGAGTCACGTCCTCTTCACATACACATTGGCCAGTTTGAAGGTGAACCTTTACATCAACATAGTCAGCTACCGTTCATCAACAAAGAGTGGGGCAGCCTGCGCCAGGGGTCCAGCGTCCAGTGAACGCGTGCTGCTTCTATTTTGTACTCACGATTTCACGCATGATGAAGTTGTGTGGTATAGGAGATGATTAGAAGGGCTGTAGAAGGTGATGGGCACGTCGAGCAAGATGATCTTGAGTTGTCGGTGCAGAGAGAGGTGTAGAGGAGTGGTGGAAACAACTAAACAGCGCAGGTTGTGCTTTGACAAGTTTGGGAGGAGCGAGTTTTGGTTTTGTGGAGTGCTCCCGACTTCTGTTTGAACCAATGACAACGCTAAGACCTGTCCGGGCTTGGCGCGTCGCGCGCTTTCCTAGTCCGAAATGTCAACAAAGTCGGTGAGCGTTGCACTTTCATTGGCTAGAACCGCGGATCATCTGTCACTGGCTGTACCTGCAGCTTATTTTCCACAATCCTGCAGCCTGCTTTGTTATCGTCGAGCGCAAGACGGAGAGTACGAAGTCGAGAGCATTGAAGTGGTCACAATTCAATTATCTACCATACCCAATTTTCGTCACTCATACAAGGTCTGACTTGTTGACCATACCCTAATATTCCGCCCAAAAATACCCCGCTTTGCAAGTGCAAGATAATATCCTAGCGCCGAGCCATGCAATCACCAAACACCCCAGAAGCATTTACTGCCATGCTGCAACAGTCGCTGCCACAACGGGTCTTCTACATGCCTGTTCCAAGGTCGTTAGAAGGATATATTACCTTGTCAATCGGCAACAAATCCTCCTTCACGGTCCTCATACTCACGAATCTTGACAACAAGGATAACGAGCCAGCCTTGTCGTTTGTACCAGATGCTCTGGCACCGCCAAAAGGCTGTTGACCAACAACGGCACCTGTACACTTTCCATTGACGTAGAAGTTGCCAGCTGAGTGCCGAAGAGCTTCCTCGGCAAACCTTAGAGCCGCGCGATCTTTAGCAAACACCGCTCCGGTAAGGCCATAGTTTGTTGTAGTATCAAGTATCTTGCAGATATCCTCGAACGCGGATGGTTTCGAGTCATCGTAGACGTAAAGATGCACTATAGGTCCGAAGAACTCGGTCGCCATGTTCTTGTGCATGGCATCGGACGTCTCGTAGATGGTGGGATGCACAAACCAGCCCTTCGAGCTATCATATTTGCCTCCAGTCAGTAGTGTCAGACTCTTATCATCTTTCGCAGCATCTATCACGCCAGAAAGCTTCTTGAAGCTGCCCTCGTGGATAACAGGTCCAATGAAGTTGCCAAAATCCTCTGGTGGTCCGATCTTCAGCTTCTCGACTTCTTCCACAAGCTTCGACTTGAACTTGTCAGCAACCGAAGCCGGAACGTAAACTCTCGAGCAAGCGCTGCATTTCTGTCCCTGATACTCAAATGCAGCACGAACAGTCTGTAAAGCTGCATTATCCACATCTGCCGACTTGTGGATCAAGTGGAAGTTCTTTCCTCCTGTCTCGCCCACGATGCGTGGGTACCCCTTGTAGCGACCTTCTGCGATACCTTGCCCTATCTGACCGTAAAGTTTTCGGAAAACAGCAGTGGAACCAGTATAGTGAAGAGCAGCGAACTCCGGGTGAGCGAGGACGGCATCTGTGACCTCGACAGGATCGCCCGGCACAAACTGAATGACGCCATCCGGTAGACCAGCCTCAAGCAGAATCTGGTGGACCAGGTAGTTCGATGCAATCGCAGAGTCACTCGGCTTCCAGAGCACGACGTTACCCATGAGTGCTGGTGCACCTGGGAGATTACCTCCAATCGCGGTGAAGTTGAACGGGGAGACAGCGTAGACGAAGCCTTCGAGAGGTCTGTACTCTACCCTGTTCCATACGCCCGGAGAATTGTATGGTGGTTGCTGTGCATATAGCTCCTCAGCATATCGAACATTGAACCTGAGGAAGTCTGCAAGCTCTGCAGCAGCATCAATTTCAGCTTGCCACGCGTTCTTGCCTTGTCCAAGCATGGTCGCTGCCATGACATCGTAGCGGTATTTTGTGCTCAGTAGGTCTGCCGCCTTAAGGAAAACGGCGCATCTGTCTGCGAACGGTAGGCTTGCCCATGCTTCTTTTGCTGCTAATGCACCCTCAATGGCTTCCTTAACATCCTTCGTTGAGGCTTTCGAGTAGTTCGCGACAGCGGTTGAATGAGAGGACGGGTTGCTCTGTGTGGATATTGAGTCTGTCTTGACGAGCTTGCCGGACACAGATAGCGGTACATCAAGAGGAGCTTTGTCTTGGAGAGCTTTCACGGCGTCTGCCAGGGCTTCTCGCTCGGGTGAGCCTTTGCCGTAATGCTTGTTGGGCTCATTTGCAATGTTAGGTACTTTGAATGCTGCTAAGACGGACATGCTAGAGGATTGCATGCTGCTTCTCAGCATCAATGCTCGTGGGGAACGAAGCGAACACAGAAGTGTTCTGCTAGTAGGAGGCATCTTGGATCACGAACGCTCTTACCTAACAACAGCTTCCACGGTTGGAAAGCACAGCTCATGAATGTTGCTGCTCATCTTTACATATGTTTGCTCGTGGGGAGCTCGATGCATTTGCGCCCAAGTGGCATTCTTTTGGGGCACAAGGATATTCTCGGCTCACCACGGTCAGATCTCTGTCGCAGCTACAAAGCGCAGGAGCGCTGGGCGGACATTGGCGGCACGATAAAGCTCTCGACCATATTTTCAAGCTGGAAGCTCATTAAGGTTGATCGCCCTTGCATACAGCCCGTGAGTGGAACAAAGAAAAGCACAGTGTAGGAGGCGGCTAGGAGAACGATAAAAGGTCAGGGCGGCTATTCAAGGGACGATATCGGAGATGACTGAAGATGGTTAGTATCATCGTTTTCCGACAAGCGTGTCTATCTGATATCAAAGGCTATCGACATCAACGCGCTTTTTGTCCTAAGTATTGTGCTGACCGTCTAATCCCGGGTTGCAAAGAAATCGCAGCTTAGCGCAACTCGGGAGGACAATTGGTTCGACCGTATTGTTTAGTGTGATCGTGGTACCTCGTCGATGCTACCGACGAGGCAGCTTCGAGTTCATCCCGACCACGCATCGAACCAGATCCCAATCACCGTCCAATCCAACCCAGTCGCAGACAACGATGCCTGTGCTCCAGTCCCCTTCCTTGGTGCGACCGTCTTCTTCGACCATATGCTTCGTACAAGTGTGAGCAATTGTGGCTGGATTGACCTTTGCCGCAATTTTCTCTGGCCACGTCCCAACGTTCCAAAAATTGCTAGCGCTCAAGAAGTTGATATATAGAGGCACTTTTGGGTCGGGGTCATCATGGTTGACGCAGCAGCAGCCACTGCGCTCCATATGTTCTCTGACATATGTTATCTTCTGGTCAATGCTTGGTGGCTCCTTCACCTCGTAAAAGTCTTGCACACAAATGTCACCTGATGGGCACATAGCGTTAGGTGTATTGTCGGCCCAAACAGAGCCGTCAATGCCCCAGCCACTATTTTCCCACTCGTGCTTTAACGGTTCGTCAAGATTGAACCGTCTGACCAGCACAATTTTACCTCGAGCTTCACCTAGCCGTGGCACACGAGGCCTGGTCCACCACTGGTTTGGATTGGTGTAGTGGTCCTTGAGTACTCGTGAAAGCTGCTCGTCTGTCCCTTTCCCAGTTCCTTCGCGCTTTAGCGACATGATCAAAGTCTCGGATGGGTGTTCGTCCAAGAACTTGCGACAATCATTATATAGGTCCCGGAAGTACTTATTGCCAGTAAGCGAGATCGGGAACACGGAGTGAACAAGCACGAGCCTGTCGGATTTACCGTCAAAGGGCTCGGGAACTTGCACTCGGATGTCGAAGAACCTAACGCCGTTGTTGAGCTGTTCCATAGGTGAGACAGCCTGACATCGGACAGATGGAGGGGCGTTGTGGTACGTTGGTGCGTTGTGCGTACCCGGAACTGACAATGCTCCAAGTGGTACTTTGTCGTCGATCTTGTCCATCCACCTGTCGAGGTCGGTGCTTTCAAATAAAGCGACAAAAGATTCTTCTGGCAAGTAGATGCCGGTGAAGCGCATTTGAGGGTTGTCGGCTAATGCTTCCAGAGAATGAGATTCTGCTGTCGGCACAGGACAGTACATGCGGTGTCGACCACCGAGCTCAGTCTGAAAGGTTAACCGTAACCTTTCCTTTCCCTCGTTAAGGGTAGGTTTGACATCTGTTTGTACCATGCTAAATGGTGGTATGTCGATCTGCACATCGCGAGTTTGAAATGGCTGAGCGTCGGGGGATATCTGTGGCACATTGGCACGAGTAGTTGCATTTGTGAGACCTATGCTGTTCGTTACACTAGCAAAACCTTTGGTCACATGGTGTAGCTGAAAACCTCCCTTGTGAGCAGGGTCAAAGTGTTCGGCAAGTACGAGCTTCAATGGCTTGTTGGATAAGTTGCGGATCTTGACGTCTGTAGGCATTGTGATGACTCTAACCTTGTTGTGCCACCGACTAGAATATCCACCTGGCTACCTGCTTTGGCTTCAGGAGCATCCCAGTATCCCAGTATCTTCAAAGAAACGATGATCAGATGCACGACAATAACGAAGTCGAGCTCGACTCAAGATGTGCGAGAGCGTCCAGGGAATAATTGATGCAGGTTCCCGGAAACACGCTAGCTCATAGTAGATACAATTAAGATGCACGACCAAACTTGAAGTACACAACCTTCAGCCACGTTAAAATTCCGGAGAGGGTGTGCTCCTCTTTGAGGTCTCGGATGCTAGCTTGCGACTCTGTGAGCGGTCGTAATGTCTGGTCGAGAGTGATGTGAGCCTAAGATCGTTCTGTATTCAATCTGTGCCTCGCTAATAATAGAAGATTATCTGATTGGGAAGTCCAAGATGGAAGATAAGCGTCAGGAACAAGAAGACTGTCGGGCCAACCAGCTGGTCTGGAAGCGAAGGAGGGGCCGATTTCGCGGGGTGAGGATGCGGTTAGCGCTATTCCAGCCTGTAAGACGTGAAGTGGCTTTCAGCCCCGTCTAGAGTTTTCAAAGAAGTTGTGTGGCAGTCACTTTCCGAGTCTGGTGCTGGTGATTTTGCGCCTGTCTTCTCACTCAGTGGAGTTGGATGAGGGAACTCTTGCTTGCTGACGGAAAAAGCTGAAGAGATTCAAACTGTGGATTCCATAGGATCATACAGTGCTGTGCTTGTGTGTCTGGGTTAGGAAAGGTCTGCCAAGGGCTACCACAGTGGCTCAATATTCCGCCGTACCCAGCCTCCAACGTTTCTGCATTGTTGCACCTTTCTTCTCAGCTCTCCTCATGAAGCCACCCAACCAACAGACGGCGAACACAACTCTTCCACTTCCCATAGCAATCGACTTGGCTCGTAGCTATACGGGGCGGGCGCCGATGCTTCTTCAGACTTCGGCCACTTGTTTTACTGGTGCATGAGCAGCCTTCCGTCATCTGCGTGCTCGAACAATTCACGCATCTTGTGCTCGTTGTCAGCATCATCTTGCGTGGCCGATTTTACCTGGTCCTCTCTCTCTGCTCCTCTGGTGAATTCAAGGTCTCCTCTAAGTCGTTCGCCAAGCTCTATCGTAAGAGTTTTGTGGCTTTAACGCTAGGTCGGAAGGACAAGCGCGAACAAGGTTGGTTGCTTGTCCAACCTCTTAAACTTCTCCCTGACCTTGACAACCATCGAGCGGAGCGGACGACAGATGTTTGCCTCCCTTCCCAGCCTTGCTGTATATACGTTGTACACAATGGAGTCGTCTTCATGCAATGTATATGAAAAGCATTGGTGCGCACACCATGATCTTGTCTCACCACGTTGCTCTTCCCTGCCGGCCCACAGAACGGCCATAGCTTCTTATCTCTCCCTCTCTTTTGACTCCTAACGATCGTGTTGCGATGTACCTTAGCTTGCCCTCTGGGCTGAGACTTGCCATATTCGCTGCTTGCTGCATCTCACCTCTTTTCCGGGTTTCCGCTTCTGTGCTGAGCTCATCCGAGTATCTCGACCTCATCAAGGGACCGAGTACCGACGACTACTGGACACTCAATGCAGATGAGATAACAAATGTGGACTGGAGTCTCAAGCAGTCCGACACAAATGGAAAGTCATCACTTGGGTCATTAGACGCCCCAACCTACGATGCCTTCATTCCAGATCGGCGGCGGCAGACAACAGCACCATGGGGCTCAAGAACAGCCAAAAACACCGAGCCGCAGAATTGCCCCGATACAGGTGTAGTGCGATCATACAACTTCACCATTGCCAGGTCGGAGCTTGCGCCTGATGGCGTCTCACGGCCTGTCATGCTGGTTAACGGTCAATTTCCTGGGCCGACAATTGAAGCAAACTGGGGCGACACGATTTCGGTCACTGTCCAAAACAATCTCAACAACGAAGGTACATCAATGCACTGGCATGGCATGCTGCAAAAAGGCACAAATGACCAGGATGGCGTACCAGGCGTAACCCAATGTCCGATCGCCCCTGGCCAGACCTATACGTACACCTTCAGAGCCAGCACATATGGTACTTCTTGGTATCACGCACATTACTCAGCACAGTACACAGCAGGTCTTTACGGTGCAATGATCATTCATGGCCCAACTGATAATGCTCCTTATGATATCGACCTCGGGCCGCTTCTACTAGCAGACTACTATTACCAAGACTACTATAGCACTGTCAAAGATGTCATGGGCACGGACGCAAGCAAAATTTCTCCCGCGTCCGATAACAACCTCATCAATGGTAAAGGCATCACAAACTGCGACGCCGTCAGCGGCCCCTGTACACCCAACGCGGGCCTCGCCAGATTTCAGCTCCATACGGGCAAAACCCACCGTCTGCGCCTAATCAACGCAGGCGTCGAAGCCATTCAAAAGTTCAGCGTGGACGGCCACACCCTCACAGTCATGGCAGTAGACTTCACACCTATAGTGCCCTACCAAACCAAAGTCCTCACCCTCGCGGTCGGCCAACGAATGGATGTCCTACTCCAAGCATGCGGCAAACCAACCGACAGCGTCTACATGCGCAGCACAATCTCCACTTGCAGCAGGAGCAAGCAACCCAACGCGCTCGCCCTAGCGTACTATCCCCAAGCTGACAAAAACATCTCCCCCAAGAGCACCGCCCAAGTAGACACCACAGACCCCTGCGCTGAAGACGCCCTATCAAGCGTAAACCCCTTCTACCCTATCGCACCCCCCACAGCCCCCAACCAAACCCATGAAATCGACATCACAGTCGGGCGCAACACCACCGGCAATTTTCTCTGGTCGATGAACAACTCTACCTTCCGCGCAGACTACAACACCCCAACCCTCCCGCTCCTCCAATCAGGCCAACTCCCAACCACCCTTCCCCCAGCCTGGAACCTCTTCGACTTCTCCTCTGCGCCCTCCGTCCGGCTCGTCATAAACAACCTCTCCCCCGTCGTCCACCCAATGCACCTCCACGGCTACGACATGTTCGTGCTCGCGGCTGGCGGCTCCGCCAATACCACACAAGTAACATGGGATGGCAGCAGCATCACGAACCCCAGCAACCCAATGCGCAGGGATACATACCTCCTCCAGCCAAACGGGTACATGGTCGTGCAGATCAACAGCGACAATCCCGGCGTGTGGCCTTTTCACTGCCATATCGCATGGCATGTGAGTGGGGGATTGTATGCGAATCTTGTGACGCAGACAGGGAAGATAGCGGACACACAGAAGTCGGCTGCTAATGACGTATTGTGTGAATCTTGGAATGTCTTTACTGCTAAGAAAGCGGTTGATCAGATCGATTCTGGTTTGTGATCAGCTGTGCTTCGGGTGGGATGGAAATTTGTTTGCATAGCGATGGCGTTCAGGACGATGAACAGTGGGACAATAATCGGTGTCTGTACACGCGGACGGGAGATAATGCTTGCAAAAGCTACGACATGGTGGGATGTATGAGTATACGATGTAGATGATGCTGAGGCGGAGGCCACGGACACGGTACAATCATGGATGGAAGGAATACATTATTACATAGATACAGGTACTTCGCTATAATCTAATATTGACCCACACCCGCGCTTTTGATGCAATCTTCCCGTCCCCAGGTATCAGCCTCAGCACTTGTGCGCTTAAGTGAAATATATTACACCCTCACGGGTGTGACCGGATCTGATGCAGCATCATCATCAGCCACTCAACAACCTGAACGTTCGAGTCGTCTAGATAAACATCCATTCACGAAATCTGTTTGCACTAGTTGGCGAGCATCGTGGCGGAGAGCACCAGGCAACGTTCCACGAGTGATAAAGGAAAACTGAGCAGAAACATGGGCACAGCAGCGACACATTTGACGCTGTCTGTTGTTGCTCCCAAGGGCAAAGTTCATGCTTGCTGTATAGAGAGGAGCGACCGGCACAGAGTTCGCTTGAGCAGAGGGGCTGACAGATTGCCATACTGCCTAATACCGATAAACCAACCTCAGTAGCTTCTCGTCGCTTTTGATCAAAAGTACACTTCAGCCAGAAGGATAATTTGCAGATGCCATCTTGCCTACCGTGTAGCGTAGGGTCGTCGTGCAGATTGGCGAGATCACATTGATGCCGCGCTCGGTGATCTCAAAGTGGGTGGATCGGAAGCTTTTCCTGCGGCCTACCGAGATAGATAAGCTACTGCCAGGAACCAAGCGAGCTAGAGCCGATACGGGCAAGGCTGGGTCCATGCAAGTCTCCTCGTGCCGGATCACCGTGTTTCAGTCCTTGCTCAAGAAGCTCTCGAAGACGCCTAGGCCGCTCTGCCGAGGTGATAGGCCTGCATAGGCACCGTGCGGACCCCGCGACACATGGTCTGGAGATCTCCTGAATCCCGTGTTCGTAATTACGGCAAAGCTGAAGCTAAGAAGAGTAGACGAGACATACAGAAACTGGCTAGACCTATTGGTCTTTTGTGCGACAGGCCATCTATAGCATACATAGCATACAGCATCGCTGTTGGGACAAAGTCTTTGTACCAATCAGTCGCACGATATCATTATTGAACACAGCAAAATTGAGGATTGTGTGATGGTGAAATGTTTCAGAGCGAGCAGGACTGCAGGACTGCACGTATCACGCTAAGCAGCGGCGATGATAGGGCGGTGCTAAGCAGGGTTTAACCAATAGAGCAGCCCATTTCTTGATCCTTTTCCATTTCTCTTCGCGGACTTGCAGGGGTGTCTTGCCTTGAAGCCGTGCATGCCAGACGGCCAACGACACTCCTGAATCTATTGGAGACAGGCAATGCCTCGGGTCCATCTGCATCGTGCTCCCTGTCTTTCTGTGTACCCGGCGTGGTGTTCCAGACTCCTGCCATCATCGTGCAGAGTCCTGACTGCTGACTATTCTTCCTTCCTCTGTATTCACTCAGTTTCCTACCTGCCGCCGATTTTGTTCTGGACGTTCGAAACGATCCGAGTCGCATCGACACTTACTGCACACATTGTTGTGCGTCCATTCGTTTTACTTCGCGAAGCAAGCCTTCACCTTCTGCATTTGGCCAGGTGTCAGTCAGCCACGATCCGTGACCTCGAAGATACCACTCGATACGACTACCCATACTTCGAGTTCTGCTTTCCATCATACCTCCGGTAGTCCACTCTTTTATCCAACGGCGCTGGCCGCTTTCACAGATATAGCCGATCGAGATATCAGTACGGCCTAGCTCAACGACCTGGACACGATCCATCTACGTTCAGTGTGCAGCGAACGATCTACCAGCACATCTTGGCGAATGTAACCTTCGATCTCCCGACAAATCAGAACAAACGTCTCTCACAGAACGGCTGCCATTTGCGAAACCATCCACCTCGGGAATAGCAACGGCTTGAATATCAGCACATACCTTGATGGAGGACGACTACGGCCGGCAGAGGCGCATGAGACCAGACAACCCGCGCTTCAACCCACCCAGGCAGCCAAACAAGATACCACGCCCACACCATGATCCTATGCAAAGCACTCCGCCTCACCATCCTGCACATCCGCGACCGTACCAGCACAGATCAGGCCCGGACTACTCTCACGGCAGGTCGCCGGCCACCCCTCCCACGCGACATCAGGAACACCACATGATCCGTGATGATCGGACACATGGGCATCAACAACCTCGTCCTGCTTATGACTATAGACAGAACGGGCCATACCAGCCACCACCACCCCAGATTTTCAGACCACCTGGCCGTCATTTCTCTCACATCTCAGCTTTGTCCTCCTCCCAGCCTGCCATCGACTCCAGACCCATCTCTGAACTCGACTCGCAATTTGTGGCAGGCCCGGCATTTGACCCTCGTGATGATGCCGTTTCAGGTCAGGTCTTGCAGGAAAAAGGGCACCGAGTAGTGTCTCCCATCGTCCGCCAAGCCAGTATGGGTAAGAAGGCAAAGCCAACCATGACGACTTTGAAAAGCAACAGTAGCAAGAAGAGCCTGCCACTTCGAGACTCAGAAACTCTGCCCTCCAACGACCAAGCTGCCACAATGGACGCCCTGACTGCTGCCATTAGACAAGGCATGGAATCGGGTGCTTCTACGACAAGATCCACGACGCCGAAATCACACGTTGATGCATCCATAGTACGCATGCCTTTCCAAGGAGAGCCTGGCTCGCCGACTTCTGTCTATACAGATACAACGGCAACCAACAAGCGACATTCAATTCCATTTTCATCGTACAAAGGGTATGACCCGCGAGAGTCGAAACCATCTACCATCACCGAGCGAGAGGTAGACGACTATGAGAAATCGAATTTCGCTTTCGACCTACCGACGCCGGGGTCGCATAGTTCAGCTCATCCCATAATTGGTGATGAAAAACCTGGGATGGGCGACAGAATACCGCCCGGTAAACGTCCACCCAAGCTCAATATGGACGCCGTTCGAGACGCTGAAGCTAGAGGCAGCATGACTAGCTTGTCAGACTTGATCAAGAGGGCGACGAAGCTTGCTTCGAACCTGGACAGGGGGAGGACAGCCAGTCGTTTAGGTCATCTTGACTGGTTCGGCAGTAACGAAAAGCTAGGTGCTAATAACAACAGAGTACGGGACTCGACGTACTCGGATGTGCTAGCAGCATTTCCGCAACCCGATGGTACTGGAACTCCAGGAAGAGATCGACCGCCCACAATGTGGCCACATGGCGAGAAGCAATTTATGGCATCAAAGTCCTCACTTGGTCGCTTCAATGAAACAAAAACGAAGCCCAAGCGGAAGTGTTGTGGCATGTCGCCCCCTGTGTTCGTGCTAGTTCTGGTCATACTAGTCCTGCTCATTGTTGCAGCAGTTCTGGTCCCGGTCTTCTTGATCGTTCTACCGAAGCAACGCCATAGTACGAATGTCGCAGAATGCCCTTCGACTCAGCCTTGTAAAAACGGTGGTTTCAGTGTGGTCGCGAAGAACCTCTGCGCATGCATTTGTGTCGATGGCTTTACAGGAAGCGACTGTTCGACTCAACGAGACCCTGAGTGTGTGACTGCCTCGCTCGCAGACGGCATGAAGGAGTACAGCAATGCGACTATTGGCAGCTCTCTTCTGCCCTTGCTCAAGGATGGCCAAACTCAATTTCAGATACCACTCAACATCACCAACATCCTTTCAACGTTCGCTTACAACAATCTCTCATGCGCGAGCGAAAACTCACTTGTAGATTTTGGTACAAGCAGTACCTCCGCGAAGGCAAAACGCTTCGTCATGCTACCGGGAATGATCAGCGCTGAGCCGCACATTCCGATTCTGAATCTACCAGCCTCAGAGACGGAAGAGCACAAGCGGTTCGTCATTGTAGATGAACTGGAGCCTGCTGCAGAGCACATGCAGCTCGTTCACGTGCCAAACCCCACTTTGCAACCACGACAAGACGCCACGAAAAGTGCCAATGGAATTGTATTCGCAACCTCGTCCGACGCAGTAACTGCCCCTACTGAGGCGGCATCTCTAGCTCAGGCCTCTGGCACAGCTACAACTACGGCCCCGGCCACGGCGAGCGCATCATCCTCAACACCGGCACCGACGAGCAGCATCAAAGCAACAGACGGCCAGCTGAACTTCGCAGCGACCGTGGTACTGTACGTGTTTCAGTCGAATTCAGATGTCAGTGTTGCTGTTGGCGCGCACCAGGCGATCGCGAGTTATCTGCAGGTTGATAATCCCAGTAACCATACGGTCGTGGTTGTGAGCGGTGAGCAGAAGCTAGAAGCGGACTTCAATATGTTTCAGATCAGGTTTGCGAACGGGACGACGATTGGAGGGAGTAATAGTACCGCCTGATGAGCTGTAGAATGGTCCCCTTGCGGTGTGATGATGGGTAAGAAGAGCAATGGGAATCACGGTCTTCATCTAGCGATCTTGCATATGATGGCGTACAGCTAATGATTGCTTTCGGTATGGTTGATCATCTTTTCTAGCGGTTTTGCAGACAGGGGGCGGAGTGCCGATTTACGAACTCAATGTATAGCGGGTATTGGTGAGCGCACTGAAGGTAAGGGGCTCGATATGGCTTGTAAGAGCACAGTGGTATCATTTCATACATTCTAATTTCAAAGAGCTTTGCTTGCTTCTCCCGCCTCGCGCTTGCCAGACTTGAACCGGCAGCGGCAACTCGTCCCTCGAGCTTGAATCCCAGCTGATAACTCACGTAGCCCGCCGCAAACCCTCCTTAAACTGTCACCGGTTCCTTCCTCAACGCGTCTACCACCCCATTTTCCAGCCGCAGTGTTCACCCACTAAGCCACAGTACCGGTAGATCATCGCAGGCGGGTTAGACCGCTCACCCGTCTTGCAGTATATGTACCGGCCCCTGCACCATATGTACTTCTGGTAGCAGACTCCGCCTGCCGTCCAGCAAGTTTTGTCCCCTGGCTTCATTTTGAAGCTTATGAATGGCGAGAAGGTGTCGGAGTCTGGGGGTGGGGGTGGGGGCGAGTCGGGGGTCTCGGTGAGGGCTGTGAGCCATGGGGGTGAGTTTGCGAGCCAGGATTCGGCTATGAGCTCGGGGCTGGAGGAGGCTTCGAGGGTGGAGGCCCAGAGTTGGCAGGAGGGGTTGGCTTGGGAGAAGTCTGCTAGGCAGGATGGTGGTGGGGGCGCGCTTGTGGGGTTGGGGTCGGCGACTGTGGGTGTGGTGGTCGCGGGTGATTGAGGTGGGGCATCGGCCTGTGGGGGGTTTGTGTTAGCGAGGAGCTTTTGTGATGAGCTGGTGACTGAGAGGTCGCTGGATTGAGGGATGAGTTCTGCTTACTGTGCCTGTTGGGAGTGCTTTTACAGCGGGGATGCTTGCCATGAGGAGGCAGGGTAGTAGTGTGGTGAACAACATGATTGCTGGCTGTCAAGTTTGCTTGAGTTTGTTGTCAAAGTGATGTGAGCGGTTGGGCAGTCAGAGAGTGCGTGCCTGTGTTTGCCTATTGAATTGGTGGTGAAGAAGCAGGGTGAGAATAAAGTAGAGCAGTGGTGCTTGATGCGTTATCTTATATACCCAGGACACGGTTCACACTTGTGCCACATGACTCTTTAACGTGCTCGCGAAGGATATATTGCTCGCTATCCACCCGGATCAGAAACTAGGTGAACTCTAAAGAACATACCGCAACGATGCCGAACACTGCTTACGGGATCGAGCACCATAACCGCCTGTTATCTGGGATTACTCTTTCGTCGGAGTGTATTGTTTTGGTCTTGCTCGTCCTAAGGTTAGCTTTCGTAGACAGCCTAGTGGAAGTCGATGACAAAGAAAGAGCTCCAGTTTTCGTGCCAAGACCCGCTGTGCGGAGGCAGGGGCGAACCGGTGCGTCCCTCCTGCATCTATCTCTCGGCTCTGCCTGCTCGTCTACCCCGCCCCACGGTACTTTGACATGTACATCGTGCTTGTGATTTGTACGGCATGGCATAGTCGAGTTCGCAGTCCCTGGAGTGAACAATCAGGCCGGTCCGCTGTTGCGAAAAGCCAAAACCCTGTGGGCTCCTGAATCTGGGGAGACATGAGCAACTATGGCCGCGTAGAGTTACCGTCGCCAAGGGCATTATGTCTCCTTCTAGTTAGCACCAGCATTCTGACGATTTTGCTAGGCTCCTTGAGCAGGTAACGCGATAATATTTGCGTCAAAGTTAGCAGGAGATGTGCCAGAGACTAAAGCCAATGCGAATCGTATCTACTTGCTCGGGTTCCTGCAGACCCTATCAAGAACCTGAACAACATCCATCTGGTTCGGACATTTTCTTAGTAGTATTCAATGGCTGTCGCCACAAGAAGTATCCGCTTCTGGAAAATCCAAGTGCACCACGCTCCATATTTTGTAGAGCATTTCGCTATTCCTGCGAGCTTTGTCGCTGTGAGTGCTGATATGAGCGTGTATTCAGAGCTCTGGCGGACTGATCTCATACATGGAGCGACTGAACTCAAGTGATGTTCCATGACCCCAGCGGAAATGCTATCTCGCTCAAATCGAAATGTTGCAGCACACTGGTGTGCAACAGATGGCATGCGAACCACTTTGGCATTGTGATCCGACGGAGCGCGTTGTTTCACAGCAGCTTCGTTCAGGTTCGTCCAGAAGGGCGTCTAGCTACGCTGGATGCGTCATTGTTGGCTGTGTGTCAGGCACACTAAAGCTTTCCGGAGGTTCCTGCAGTCTGTGAAGTTCAAAACAGTTATGCTCGTGATACATTCCCGACGAAGTTCGCCATCTAGAACATCATCAATGCATGCCTTCGTCGAGTCGTCTGCACTAGCAAATCAGCAACAATACGAGACGCGAAGATGGACACTGTGCCACGCTCCCCGTGCTCAGAGCAGAGCACCTTGTGTCTTCTTGATACCCGCCTTCTGCTGTCGCAAATCGCAATGTAAGGGCCTATACATTCATCCGGAGATACTCAAGAGTCAAGTCTTGCTGGTCTGAATCTGGTCATACGATATGCAGATCGCACGGCAGCAAACATCTTTCGAATCTCACTAGACTTGAGCTCACCGTTCTCAACTGGTGCTAGAAAGTAGCGAAAATGCCAGTCGGGTTTCTCGCGCTCGCACGCTTTGTGCCAGGAAACTTGATCACGGGTCCACTCGGCACGACCAGCACAGGGATGGCTTGCTGAACCGTCCCAAGTCTAAACACCTAGTCGCGCTGTCGCGGTTCGCAGGGACAGGGCGAGTTGCAAGACGATGCTGGTGGCCGGATCCCTTTGATTTGACTGTGGGGCATTCTCGGCGAGTGTCTTGGGTCCGATGACAAGCATGGTCATCATATTGAGCAGGGTGACTAGCGGAAAATGCTCGTTCACACTCATGGCTCCGGTGAGCGGCGGGAGTATACGGCTGTGACAGCACTCTCGCTTGTGTGCTTGAGGACTCTGAGCCATTCGTCATGGCTATAGATCCATTTACGATCGATAGTCGCGGTATGCCGTGGTATCAGTCGCTGGCCTCGGTGAATGACACGGGCTTCAGGCCTCAGTGCATATGGATAGATGGATTTCACAAGACCAAAGATCGAGTAACCGACGACCCCACGACGGCTTTACTAACCCGCCAGCAGGTTCCTCATTCGACGCTGAGACATTTCCAAGAGGAACGAGGAGTGAAGCCAAAGCGAAGCAGCGGAGCGACAACCAAGAGCTCATGTGTAGTCATCCCGCTCGATTCTAGAAGCGCGAAGATATGACGCGGTGTACTCGAAGTCCCATATCTCCGGAGGTACCGCTAAATATGGATCTGGGACCGTGATACCCGAAGCTCTCCTGGATATGGACTGATACTTGTCGGAGTCGCTCCCTCAAGATATTGCCTATAGGCTTGGCATGCGAGACGACTACCATGGACGTAAGGATCCAGACTTGGAGTTTTGCGGGCATCTCACTAATGTTACCTGCACAGCAGAGGACGACGATGCTGATTTCCAGAGCCACGAGGGCGTCTTCTCAAGGGAACAGCTGCTCCTCCATGGATCATTGGTCAACGGCGTGCGATCCGTAAAAGCATTGTGCGGCTCTCCCAACTCACATGGTCGGAACTGGTACTTCTACAAGGAGCACCACTGCTGCCACATGGCCACTAGGACCTTGGCTGCCTGGTTGCTCTGCTGAAGTGACCGGCGGCTGCTTCGATACGAGCAATGCGGGTCCGGCGAATGTGTGGGCGAGGGCTCGCCACAGGTGTCTCAGGTAAGCGGCTTGAGCATTTCGAAGATGTCAGGAATCCAAACCGAAAGGGCATCATCGTGCCTGAAGTATCATCGAAGTCAAAGGTGTTCTGAATTCGGGTTAAGATGGTAGGAAGAAAGTCTGGGTCGGATTTCGTACCATAGTCTAGAGTCGTCGATAGTCCTCCCAGGAGAGAATAATCTGAAGTTTTTGGGAGACACGCTGCGAAGGGAGTAGGTACTTAATGCTGGATGATAGAATATCTTCTTGTGCGTTCAGCGTTCCCGTCATTCACAGCGTCCGATGCTAGGATAACAGAGCATGTTCCCAGAGAGCAGCGGGACCGCTATCAACCATACTTGCTTATATGTATTAGCTATTCATAGCCAGTTAGCAGTTTCTCAGTCCGTATCGCTGGTGGCCTGTCATGTTGTCGTAAGCCATGCGCTAGCGTTGGGTCTCAAAGAGCAACTGTTCCGAGATTGCTTTCTCGAAGTTGACTCCCAGCCTTCTCGATATTCTGGCAGGACAAATACCACCACGACACCGCTCTAGTTCGCACCGGACACTCCGAACCAGTCCCGATGTATGGACTGAGCTGTCTATCACAGCAAGAGCATCTATCTTGTTCATCAGGATGTGAAGGAGCTCATACCCCAGGTGTCAAAAGCTCAATGATGCTGTCGAGCACACCGACAACCTTTGAAATGGGATTAGTGGTGTCTTCATGGTTGAAGCCGCCTATTGCCTGCAGCACTAGCGGATAGCATATCGTCCAACATGCTGATTTTCAACGAAGCATATACAGAGATGTGAAGACGAGCATGGCATCGTTCCTGCCAGCCGACCATTGATGAACGGGCGGCTTCCGCCACACCACTTACCACATATGTGAGCATGTTCAGGGTCGAGCTTGGCTAAGGACCTACGAGCAAAGGTAAGCGCGACAGAGTCGCAACTGTTCTCCTTTGGTCGGTCGTACTTCCTGGATGTGCAATGCTATGCCGACTCAGTGGCCTGTTCATACTGTATACCTATGCCATAGCCTTTGCCCATTGGAACTGCCTTTTTGTACAACGGCAGCAGAATGAGTTGAGTAGGTTGCAGCACTCTCACATGATGGCAGAGCACAACCTGGCTGAGTCGCCTGCAGCAGGGTCGTCGAAGTTAACAGTGTCTGCCTCACCTCGAACACCACAACGTGAGTTCGGACACGCTAGGGTCGGCTGTAAGTGAGCGAAGCTAAAGCCATGTCTAGTACCATTCAGTCCACCCAGACGAAGCTCGTCCCTAGCCTTCAGTGCGAAACGACGGACAGAGGAAAGCCTTCAGAGGCAATCCGTTATTCCTACGCCGCAAATGGTAGATCCTCTCAATCAACTACAACCTAATATTGGGAGGAAACGTTTAGGTGCATCTCCTACAGCTCATGAAGCACCTCCGTCACCCCATGTGGTCCAAATGCAAAGGATATTTCATAATGCAAAAGCAACATTGCATCAAGACATGGTTGCAGCATCTTCCCCGTCAAGTTCTATCGCAGCCCGTATGACTATGGAATCGCCCAGTCCAGCAGAGAACATCGGTATCGAACGCTCGATGGAGAAAGTGCAGGAGCCGGATGCAGAGCAGAAGACGTGGAGATACTCTACAGCACCTTTGAACCTTGCTACGGTCACAGTCGACGTTCGAGAGCCTCTGCCATCACCAAGTCTGCCGGATCTGTCTCTAGGGCCCACGAGCCCTGGAAACGAAGGCATTGAACCGGGCAGCAGTGGCTTCATATCGCCACACATGCGACAATCCTTTCATGGCATAGCCGAAGCTATGGCAACGGCTCTTCCTTCCTCTGCAGACGAACCCGAAGACGACACAGATAGTTCCATGCCTTCAATAGCTGCTGCCACAGCTAGCAGTATCGTGGAGACTGGGCTTGAAAAGCCACTAACGCAGCTAAAGGTGTCGGGCGAGGACACGGACGACGAATCAGGCGAGGAATCGCCTGTGGTCAGACATCTCAAACGACGATCGTATGGCACAGCTGTCGAGCTTGAAGTTCCGAGCTCGCCAGAAAGAGCAATTTTCTTGTCAGAAACCGCGGAGGCTGCAGCGAACTCAGCCAAAGCCAAACGAAAGCTTCTCAAAGGTATGCTGGACAGTCAGAATGACGACCAAGTAGACCTACTCGCGGCGAATGAGTATGATAGTCTCAGACCTGGTATGAGATGTCCAGACCCAGCAGTGCACCGCCTTAGCGCAGCAACACCCTATTTCAACCCGTCATTACACGGTCCAAGTCCACCACTGATGCGACGACCACATTCAGCAATGAGCTCAGACATGGTCATGATAGGCCAAGGACCTCATTATGGTCCAGTACCAGGTGCGTTTCGAGCAACAGCGACGGGAAGTCCCATGCCCTTCGCGCGTGGAAGAGCGAGGCCCGCAACAGCCGATGGGTATCGACATCATCAAGAAACGCATGCCAACCCATATATGCGGGAACAAACGGGTACAGTCCATGAACACTTCAGTCCTGGTTGGTATTACGCACGAGAACTGATGCGTCCCAGAGCTCGACCTACTCTTCGTCCACAATACTCATTTTCGACGGCCGCTTCGCGGGTTGTAGGTGCTGATCAGGCCCCCGATTCACGTATACGCGATTCATACAAGACAGACACACTGACTGCACTGGCCAAGCCTCCAAGCAAATACCGGAAGAATGGTATCGGAGCTGAGGTAGCGGCAAGAGGCGTTGGTCGGTATTACCAGGGACCGCCATCCTCGATTCGATCACCCAGCGCTCGAAGCAGGCCAAGCAGCAGGCGGACTTATATCAGTGGAGGCGACGTTCGGTTTCGCAGTAGTCCACCACGTGCGAGCATTCCAGAACAGTACATCCCTGTCGGACGCAAGCGGGCCATGGATGACGCGTTCGTGGTAGCTGAAGTCGTAGGAGATCAAGAAATCGACCCCGTTTCGAGGCTGCAACGAAGTGACGATATTATGGAAGTCGATGAGCAGACAAAGGCCGCGGTACGAATGAGTATCTTTGGTACGAGCACGCCAGAAGCACTGCACAAAGCTCGAGAGGGCCTCAAAGAATTGAGTCCCAATGTACAGGTCTTCAGGAAGAACTCACAGGAGCATGCTCATCTTCGCAAGAAAAGGAGGCCGAGCTATTGGGACAACGATTTGAAAGAGGTCCGTGAATCACCAGCAGGTCGTGGTGGCGTCAATTCTCCTGTGTCTGCTAAACAGAGCATGAGAGCTGAATTTGAGATCGCTTCCCTGGGAAACACTGAGATGGAGCTTGATGAGAGCGATCTCTCTGGAGAAGTCGTAAAGGCGGGAAGGAATCTGGAGCATAGACTTAGTGCTTTCAGACATGAGGAAGTGTGAAATCGCTACTGGTGCGACCAGGACAAAGTTGCGCACTGCCGAGGAAGTCAACGCTACGTCTGTCGGCAATTGTTACCTCTAGTCAGCATTCTGGGCTTATCTAGACGTATCTCGTGGTCACGAAGACAGCATAGTCAGATTTTGGGGCTGGGAGTGGTGGTGTGGTCAAGGACAGTCTTCACGACATCATCAAAAAGAATAGATAAGGTGCTTGGTACTATGGCATAGGTGAACATAGTTACAAACATTTAGGAGGGTACCGCGATCACGTCTCCAGATATTGTGGTGCAAAGACATATCTCATCTTGAAACCGCCTATTGATGGGTAGAAAATACAAGGAAGTGAGGATTTGGGTTCCATTGGAGTTGTGACTGCTACTGTAGCATGGCAGCAATCACAATCTCGTATTGGGGGCCGCCTGAGCTCGGTATCGGCCCGAGTCAACCCGACTTGAAGCCCGTCTTGTGCCCGCGTCACCCCTCTGATACGTGCAACTATGTATACCATATAGCTCAAAAATCCTTGCACAATCAACGCAGATTAATCTCTTGTGGTGTACGTTCTCCTGAGCTTTATTACCTAGATATAATTGCTAACTCGTTGATAGGTAACGTTCGTCATCTCTTACCTTCTCGAACTGAGTTAGATTCTAATATCTAATCAGGGTCAACATCGCCGGTTTTCATTCAGAAGACTATATTACATTACAACATCTGTTGTACCCGGCAGCTCGGGGTTCGAGTGAGTCAAAATCATCTTGCAAGTCTGTTAACAGACGACTAACGGAACACCAGTTCCCCGCAAGAGAGATTATAACAGTCGTTTACTTTTTGGTTTTTGTTCGAATCTATGATTCATCCTTGCACAATGTGGTTGGATGACTTGTCATGGATTTGGATTGGTTCGGCTTGGCGACTGGCATCGCCAGAGTTTTGCCTTCTTCGAGAATTGCTTGACTCCTCGTGCCTCGTTGACTAGTAGTAGAGCTCAGATATCTTTTGCAAAGGTTGCCACACTGCTTTGACTGAGCGTCATTTCCACACAAGATCAGAGTGACCATAGCATGGCGCGTGCTCACTGGCTGTTCAAAGGACGTTGCGATCGATGCCAGCCGGAAGTTAAGCACCGAGCTCGCTTTATGTCGGCAATGAGCTCCTGAGCTCGTCAGAATTCCTTTCGAGGAGCATGCCAGGCATCTCGCTGACATCGTGACGACCCCGTTCGTTCATTTGCGTTGGTATCAAAGTAGAAACAGTTTGAGCACTCTCACTGCATTTTTTAGTCACAATACTATTTCTAGAATCGTTCTCATTGCGTGTGCTTCTGCGAGTCTCTTGCTTTATTCCAAGCAAGCTACGCATGGGATCTCAAAGATATCCTATTTTGATACTAAGCCAAGCGTCGTGGCTGCACGGCTAGCGCACGCCCGTCCCTTGTCGGCAGCAGCTTTGTCCTCCAAAACGCTCCATTAAGCTTGCTCTCCTCCCTTGTTCACCATTTCGGTGCTCATATGCGCCGTTCCCGCAGGTCTGCCACTATCGCGAAGCGTCTGATAGTAACGTCGCATTGCTAGGTCACGTCGCATTGCTATGTCACGTCGCATTGCTATGTCAACATCGTCGTCAATACTACCCTCGTCGCTATCACCCTTGGCAGCCTCGACGTCGCTCATCAACTTATCCACAGTCAAGCCTTCCAATTCGCTGAAAGCGTATTTGACAAGGAGCTTCGGAACGGCACCTGCTTCTGACTTTCGCACGAAATCTTCGTCGTCGAATCTGCCTTTGTTTCCAGGATCGGGGTATGTGCGTCCTTCGTAGACCTCGAATGCTTGATCATCAAGGTCGACGACATAGGCCCACTCGCAGTTCCGGTTGACAATGAACTCAGTTGCTAGCTCGATTGGTAGTTTGTCCTTCGCGTATGCTACCACGCTGAGGATCTGCGCCCCACAATCTGATGCTAGAGAAGGCTGCACTAGCATCCTTGGGTGATGACAGCCAACGTCTAGTTGATGCTTCTTCTCGTACGCGAGGTACTCCTCCGCCGTCATCCCTCTTCTCCCAGCACTGTTTCTGAGCTTCCAGGCCTCTTTGCAAATTAGCTCTGCGTCTGCACGAAAGTCCTCCTTTTCCTTCTGTGTCGCTGTATACAGGATATCATTGTCTAGCGCTGCTTTCAGCGCCGCAACGTTGTCCCTGGACGAAGTCCTCGCAGTCGACTCCATGCTTTCGTTGCTGGGTCCGGTGTTGGTGGTATCCGGACCTGTTCCATCACCCGTGTTGGTCAAAAAGCGAACGATCCTGATGCCTTGTCCCCCGGGAAAGCCGTCGTTCTGTCCGTACTGTGCGAGGTGCCATTTGCCTTTGTACCAGACTAGAATCAAGTGACGCGTGCCCATCGTGGAGAGATGTCGTTGAGGGTTGAGCGGGCAGTCCGAGTCGAGAGCGGTGTGTCTTGTCAATTAGGCACTCTCAATGAGGTTGACGGCTCATAACGAGAGGCGGCATGAAACCGCTTCCTCTAGAGAGTTATATACTTATTTCTTCAAACAAGCTTGTCTCGTGTCATCACCGTAGCGGGGTGTGCTCCTATTCATAAGTGCCCCCTTGCATACAGAGGCAGGCGCACTCAGGCAACAGGGGTCGTTGCATTAGCGTGGTTGGCTGTCACCACTGCAGCTGAATATCAAGCTGGCTGGTTGTCTTAGTGCTAGGAGTACCTCAGTCTCTTCAATAAACGATGAGAAGCGGTACACCAATGAGACCAAAATCGAGCTCGATTTCAGGACCCGCGATGCGTCCCTTTTTTCGTCTTTCGGGAGCACGCCAGGGCCTTGTTCAAGCACATGCCTGTCGGTCTCGTTGGTGCTTTACGGAGGGAGGCTGTCTACCCGTACCTGCATGTCTGTACCGTACTTCATAGGGCTTCGTGGCCTTTGCGTTCACGTTCGCACCAGACACGGGAACAGCAAGTCGACGGCGGAACGAGACGGGTAGGCTGGCGCTCCCGGCACAGATACAGAGAGATCAGTTTCTCTGGGTTTCGGGCGGACTCAGTCAAGAGGCGTACCACGGGCTACGATGTTTTATGTTGTTGAGCTCAGGGGAAAAACCGCCGCTTAGCGGGGAATATGGAAGGGGCCGTATGTAAGCTAACGTGTAATGTTCTGACAATGTATGGATTCTCGTGACATGAGCGCGAGCCATCCGGGAGTTGTTCATCAGTTAACATTCTATAGCCGTAGATTCCATCCCGGCTCGTAGCCCACATACAGCATATTCGATCCGCTTCTCTATCTCATTCGCAATGCAAAGCAACAAAATACACGTCAAAGCTCCGACTGACTCAGGTCGAGCCGTTCTCAGTTGGCTTCGGCGCGGCCAATGTACCCCTAATACCACCAGGACCTTTGTTTTCTCTCGCTGTTATTTGTACACCGAGGTCAGAGTCGATGTTGACGGTCACCTCCAGTTTTGTACCCTTCTTCAGGCCGGTGAATTGGAATTCCGCCAATTGCTTCTTCACCTTATAGACCTTTTCCCTTATCTCGTCTTCCTCGTCGTCTTCATCTTCATCATTATCGTCCTCATCCTCGTCGTCTTTTGTGCCGTTTGTCTTGGGCTTAGATTCTGGTTTTGTAACCTTGATTTCCCGGTCACCTTCTGAGACCTGTAGCAGGACGTCGCCTTCAGGAGCATCAATGGTCTTCGTCTTTCGTGCTGGTACCGCCGTGTTTGCAGGTATGACCACGGTGAATGAGTCCTTGGCCTGACCTGTAACCTGCACGCCGATCGGATTCTGGGTATGCGGTGTGACTGTGACCATTTCGTGTGTGCTCTGCTCAATGTCTTCCTTGTCGAACTCTTGAATCATGGAGGCCTGAATGGCTGCGCCGCGTGCAGACAGCTCAGACGGGTTGAGACTGGCTGTGGTTGTCGCCGGCGCAAGCACCTTCGTTGTTTCTGGGAATAGTGCCTGTACATTCTCTGCAATCTTCGGCACGTGAGATGTGCCACCGGACAGTATAACCTCGTCGATATCCAGGACGTCCAGATCTGCCTTCTTGATTACTTCTTCGATTATCCTTGTGAACTTCTGGAAGGCCTTCACGCTGAGCAGTTGGAACCTTGTCCTGTTCACAGTGGACCTGAAGTCAGCGCCATCGGCGAGCGACTCAACACTGCATGTAGCCTGCGCACTCTGGCTCAGGGCCTTCTTCACAGCCTCGGACTCGAGTTTCAGCTTGGCCAAACTGCGGTCGTTCTTCCTAGGGTCTGACTTGTGCTTTTTCTCAAACTCTTTAGCGAAGTGGTCTATCAGGACCTGATCAAGGTCCTTGCCTCCGAGATCGTAGTCGTGGGTCGTCGCTAGGATGCTGTACAGACCACCTCCGGTGCAAGAGATGACAGCTGCGTCTGACCTGGTGCCGCCAAAGTCTGCCACCACAATGACTCGGTCTCGTACAGACTCGGGGATTCTTGTGTCGTAGGCGAGGACGGTGGCAATGGGCTCGTTGATGAATTGGAGGATTTCTATGTTGGCATCCTTGGCTGCCTTGGACAATGCGGCTTTCTGCTCGGAAGAAGTATCGGTGGGCACGGTGACGACTGCGGAGGTGATGCTCTTGCCAGTGTAATCAGCGGCTGAATTCCTCAGCCTGCGGAAGTGTCGTGTCGTGATTTCTGAGACCGAGACGTTGCTGGGCTCGTCGCCCTCCTTGTCTTGCACACGGAACACGACCTGGCCATCCTTCTCTGTCGGGTGTGCTGAGTTCTGACACGGCGTGGGATCAATCTTGTCGTAGGACTTGCCAACGTAGTCCTTGAAGAAGGCAACTGTATTCTTCGAATTCCGTACTAGTTGTGCTTTGGCCTGTGTACCGTGGTACTCTTCTCCCTCGACATAGGACAGAATGGAAGGGATCTGTCTGTCACCCTCCTCGTTGGCAATGACCTCGACTTTTCCTTCTTGCGATATATGCGCGATTGAACTGTACGAGTTACCGAAGGAGATGCCAATGGCATAGTGTTCTGGGGCTCCTGCCCTGTTACTTTCGTTGCTCATCTCGTGTATCTGACTTCAAGAAGGTGAAATGAAAGCTCTCGAATGGTAAGAATTGAACCTCAACCAGGAAATTTGTACTTAGGAGCAAAGCAATCCTCGATGGAAAATGTTCGAGAAATGTCCGCTGAGCCAACTTTTTTTCCAGCCTCACATGTCAGCGGTCCAAAAGAAGCAGGTAAAGCGATTGAAATTTGTGATTGGCTCAAACAACCTGCTAGGCATTGGAGGAACACCCCCGGCCATCCTCTTCCACTCTGGGAACCACTGACTTGACACTAACCTGAGGTCTTTCGTGAATCAAATCGCAAAGTGGAGCGGCAACATGGCGGACGCACTTGTCGTTCTTCCAGGCGATAGCGTTGATGCATCGTACCTTCCTACAGCACAGAAAAGAAAGATTGGCCTAGGTATCAAACAAGAATTCCAGTCGAACGACTTCACGAGCACGATTGCAGGCAGAGTCGAAGTCGATCACAGGAAGAAATCAGCACACATATCGGCACCTAATGCGCGCTATATTGCCAAAGCCGGCGACTCAGTCATATGCCAAGTCCGGGGAGCTTCATACGAGACCTTTCATCTGTATATCAATGCTTACTCGCCACAAGCTATTCTGTCACACTTTTCTTTCGAAGGCGCAAGCAAGAAGACACGTCCACAGTTGAAAACTGGAGATGTTGTATATGCCAAGATTGCTTCTGCTCAGAAAAACATGGATATTGAGCTTACATGTGTGAATCCAAGCACTGGCAAGGCCGATGGACTGGGACCTTTGAATGATGGGATGATCTTCGACGTTAGTCTCGAGCTTGCTGATAGAATGCTCAAGAAGCAGTTAGCACCGGTGATGGAAGAATTGGGTAACAAAATCCCTGGTGGCTTTGAGATTGTGGTTGGCAAGAATGGCAAGGTCTGGGTGGATTGTGCTGATGCTGGCGCAAAGGGCATCATTGCTGTCGGACGGATACTGCAGAAGCTTGACGAAGACGTTATGCAGGAGAAAGAACAGAAGAAGTTTGTGAACCGGATTATCAAGGAAATGGGTTGAGGCCTGACGCCGGTTGAATATGCTTGCGTGAAGACTGTCTTTCTCCGACCCTGATGGATTATGACAAAAGACTGCCACACGGACCTTCTATGTGATGTCTAGAGGCACAGATGCCATGGGTTGCTACATACAGCTGCAGCATGGTAGCTGTTCCCTACACCTTTTGCAACAGCGATGTCGATCAGGCTATCATGCCACTCGCACCAGAAGACGGGCGACATTTACTGACAACATCAGTCCCGTCACACATTATAATACCAGTAACTTGCTATATCCCGTATCATGTGGAACACAAGCACCTGAGCTCGGCAAGCGCCTGTCGAGGTTTCACGCACTTCGAGATGCAAAGCGAGGCGGAAAGTGTATGAGTGACATTGCAGAGCAAGGCTTCAACCCGAGTCTGAGACTAGGCCACCTCAGCTGGAGAGCCATAAATCAAGACACGAGACGTTACGCAGCAGCGCTATGGGTTTGAATTCAGTTTCGAGGGCAATGAGTGCTGGGGAGCTTCTGGCACTCTCGTGGCAGGATTGGGACCCCCGCGAGCGAACTCTGGACCTAATTATCGGGCTCCGCGAGGTTGTGGCTATATTTCGCGCTAGGAATAGTGCAGATGATCGGTGTTACATGTACATCGGTTCACGGGAGGATTCGTTCCAACCGTCGTCAAGAAGAACTGGCACATCAATTCTACGTTCAAGAGCTTCGACAGATTCAAAAAGGGATGTCGCACAAGTCTGTTGTTTCGAGAGGAGCGTTCTCCTACGGTCACTTCTCAGATGTTACGTACCAGACGCCGAGACACGGCCAAAGAATTGGCCAACCAAGTCAGTCAGAATCCCAACCAAAGAGTCTACGCGAAGACCACTATCACGGGCTCGTCGCTCAAAACAATACGTTACACCTCCAGGTACCACTTTTATTTCACGACTCTTGCAGACAACCTGAAGGTCCCTGGTTCTGAGCAGGCTGTTGAGCTTGAGCCGGCCATAAAGCAACATGGCAACGAGGATTGCGAGCCTGAAGAGCTCGTTGTTTTGCAGCTGGACTCATAGCAGGGACTTCCCGATCAGAGGAGCCACATTACTATCGCTGCTGGGAATCTTCTTGTGGCGAAGAGAAGATTTGCTGCTCGTCGAAGCGGCACCCTGCTTTGTGATCATAGCAAGAACACATTGATAAGGTCTTCCTCCTCGTCAGCTTTAATGAACTGGCGAGCTTGTGGAGCAAACATGATGAACAGCTAGTAGCTTGCTACTCAGGCTCCCTAACTAGTATTGCCTGAGGGGAATTTGGCTAGCGGAGCATATAGTAGGTAGACAATACACTGGACTTCAGAGTGTTAGGTAGGTAGTTACCATCGGACGATATCAATCTGGACGATCATAACACTACGATGGGGAAAGCAATGACCTTTTATCAGTCCGATTCTGTATCTGACTAGAATACAAAGAAGCACCACGCAACTGACCATTGTACTCTAGTCTTCCGTTTCGTGCGTGCAATGCAAGGTCAACGGGCATCCTCGAACAAGAAGGAAAAGAGGAAATTACTGCCCTCTTCGAGCCAATCTGAACTGGCATCTCTTGCAGCAACCCAGCGTAATCCGTCCGCCTCTCCTCGTAATACCATGCATGCATGCAACAAGACTTTCGTCCTTCGATTGATTTCAAAACATTGTATCGATTTGTTTGTTCTGTTTTGTTCTTGAAAAGGTATCATTCCATCATTGATTGGTGTGTAGACATCCGCCATGCTATCATCATCTAGTTGGTGCAAGATATCCGGAACTCCAATTTTTGTGCATGATCGCTGCTGTACTCGAGAACCCTGCACGATCGGGTATCGGTGAGGTCGGAAGTCCATCTTCTATCTCACGTTTCATTCCCTCTTTGCGCCCGCCATCCATCTACTTCCTTCGGAACGAGCAGCCCTCTGTGAGTCTGGCTTTGCCACCGGTTGGCTGGCAGAGGACAGTCGAGCAGCCGGCGCAGATGACGACGGTCTGTGCGTGCGAGAAGACGGTGGTGATGGCGAAGCAGCCGGGGCACTTGACGTCCATGAAGAAGGAGCGGGGGGCTGGGACGAGGGTCTGTGGCGGTTGTTAGTGTGTGTGGATCTTGCGGTGAAGTGCGGTGGTAAATCGTACCTTCAGCTTGTGCTTTCGGGCCTCAGCCTGAGGCGCTGGGTTGAGGAGGTCGACTGCGAGAACCTATTCGAGTGGTGTTAGTAGGTATTCTTTAACGTTCTGACGTTGTGGTGATGGGATTGTTGCTCGTGTGCTTGGTTGCCTCGAGCGGGACAATTTCGATCGTCATAGATCTACTGCGTGCGCTGCTGGGTGTTTCCGTACCATTTTGACTGATTTGGAGGTTTCTTGGTCGAGGATATGTGCACTTCAGGTCTCGCGAGAGGGTTTCGAGAAGTCGAGGATGCGAGCTGGTTGCGTGAGGTCGATGGAAGTTGTAGTCAAAAGAGGAGCAGACTGCGAACTTCGTGCGGAACTCTTGGCTTGGCCGCTATGCCTAATTCAGTCACCATCCTGCACGTGTGGGGTGCCACCGTTCGTTCACTTTTTACCTCTAGAGGTAATTCTCGACCACCACAGACTCGAGCCTTGAGTCATCATCAAGCGCGACTCAACGTAGGCTAATAAGAGAATCTCAGCTCTAATCTAATAATTGCACGCCAAATGCCATGCCAGAGAAGAACGCTCAAAATGGCACATCCATATCTTCTACGTTCTCTTCCTTTTTGCCTTCGCCGTCGGTCTCCGTCGTCTTAGCCTTGACGAACGCAACAACGGTATCGAGGTACTGTCTGTTGTTCGGCACGAAATGACCACCAGGGTGTACCACGACGGTAGTCTTGTCGGGTCCACCGGCAGCCTCGATCAGCAGATTCGTTCTCGCCTCCTCAACCACAGTATCCAGGCTGCCAACGAAGTGACATATTGGCGTCCGTATAGATGGCTCGTAGTACGCTGTGTATCTGTCTCCTGGTGCGATGAACCCAGAATATGACACACAGAACTTGAGAGGAGGGTGATCAAGGTTGGCGAATGATGAGGGGTATGCCATGGCCAATTTCGACTTCGCTTCTACTGCCTTGAAAGCCTCTTTCCGTGACTCACCCTCAAGCAGCGATGACACCATTGCCGCCAGCGCAGCGCCTTGGGAAAATCCCATGACTCCATCGAATGGCCCTTGACCTCTCATCGTGTCGGCGACGACCTTCAGCCCTTCCTCAATGCCGATATATTCTGGTGGGTCTGATGTGTTTGACCTCCTCCACCAGCCGTAAGCTTCTACCTCGTTGCTCTCATCTTCGACTTGCGACGTGTCGAAGCCAGGCACGTCGTTAGCTTTAAGCTTCAGTGGTCCTGTAGGATAACTCAGTGCGATGCCAGGGAACGCCTTGCGTAGAACTTTTTCGAGCGCTTTCGTCTTTGCGTTGAAAAGTGGTCCGCTTTGGGTATAGCCGTGTAGCATGAGCACTTTTAGAGACTTCGCTACTCCATTTGCGGCTGACATGACTGGTGAGCAAGAAGTGGTTGCAACACAAACTGCCTAAGGAAAGCTCGCAGAATGTTGTTGACGTGCTAACGGCTCATGGCATTCATTGGTCGCAAAGATCTTAACCGGAGAGCAAGCTTTGCCAAGTCTCCGTGGAGATCATATGGGAAGTCTATCTTGCTAACGTGCTACGGTACGAAGAGCATTTTAAGGCAGTGTAGTCTACTAGAGCGCATTACTGCTTCCACCCACCATTCTGCACGGTGCCTGTTGCAGATTGATACTCAGCTGGAGTGGCTGTTCTGGCTGCTGCAGGTGCCACACAGCTGCTACGCCCAGATGGCGTTGAGCATATTCCGCACAACCTCGTAAACGTGGTTGCCTCGCAGGCTCATTACCTAAGCAAACCTGCTCGGTGCAAGCAAAGTGGATTCCACCAGAAGATGCTTCAGCCACTACACAACCAATGTTTAGAAGCTGCAGTACGTGCCGAGTTGAACGTCTATGCAAGTGTGGCCATAGTAGAGTCTCATACTGCCTAGGGCACCGTGCAGCTGGTGCTGGAAGCCTTTCAGCTACCTTCGATCCATAGCCTCTTTGCTGCCTTGTTTTCAATGACCATCGGAAGCCGCCAGGTCGCGAGCATGCGCGGTCGCTGTATTTGCTCGACAATCTGAGCATCGTGCAAGTATGACACCAAATGGCTTTCCAAGCTAGATCTGAGCATGTTTGCTGCCACATCGTGAGTCGCCATAGAAAGGTTAGTCTGGCGAAACCAGGCTCGTGAAGGTGCGTACCAATGTTCTCGCTGCGCAAGTTTCGTCCAAGGGCAGAACCTAATCTTTATATGCTCACTGCCCAGTCCTGCAAGACTATAAAAGAGCTCCTCCCCAGCCTCGAAGCTGAACATTTTCTTTGGGATATCCAAGAACACATACTTTTGAACTTTAGTTGCCAGCCCATCAACTATTCTTCCAACCAGAATTCCTTCTTACTTTACCAACCTTCTAACCTTAGTTGATTCAAGTTCAACCAAGTCTTGGATACCTCTTGACTTCTACTCATCACCGACACACATCAACCTCACCTCACCTCACCTCACATCACATCACCTAACCTTCACTTCACTTCACTTCACTTCACCATCACCTCATCCACAATGTCTGCCTCATCATCCAAGATCGTCACCTTCTTCAAGGCCCTCGACATCCAGCATGGCGCCACAGTCGCCAGCGACGCCATCACGCCGGTCCAGGAATGGCGTGGCGTGTCAATCTACTCCCTTCTGTTCCTGATGTGGGGCCTCGCCTACGGCCTCCTAGACATCATGAACTACCACATCAAGGTAGCAAGTGGCGTCGACCGGGGCAGCGCCGCATTGCTGGCGATGGCCTACTACTTCGCGTACATCCCAGGCGCGTTGCTCATCGGCGGTCCGATGGTCAAGCGCGCCGGGTACCGGGCCGCGGCGGTGTTGGGTCTTGTCTTGCTGGCGATCGGTGACCAGGTCATGGCTGTGGGCGCCAGCAACCTCAGCCTGAACCAGATGTGTCTGGCTCACTTTGTCGTCGGGTTGGGCGTCAGCACACTGGAGCGCACGGCCAACGCGTACGCGGTTCAGTGCGGGCCAAGATCGCGCGCTACGCTCCGCATCTTGATCGCCCAGTCCTGCGCTGCCCTGGGTACTGTCATCGCGCCACCGCTTGCCAGCGCGATCATCTTCGACCCGAGCAAACAAGGTCTGCTGCCACTGCCGAACCCGAGCGACCCTTCCCGCTGCCTCATGCCGCCACCACCATCGAAGGATGAGGCGGGCGATCTGGGCACCGTGGTCAGCTTCTACCGGTACATCAGTGTCGGTATCTTCGGTCTCGCTCTCGTTCTCGGTCTTGTCTTCTTCGCCACCAGATGGGTCATCGAGCCAGTGGTCCTGGCGAGCCCAAAGCTGGACCAGGCCAGATGGAAGGTCTGGAAGCACCCGCTCGTCAGCAGGAAGTACCTGCGACTCTGGCTCGGCGTTGCCGCCAACTTCTGCAACTTGGGCTGCCAGGTCACCGTGGCACAATTCTTCTTCGAGCACATGCGCGTCAACGGCTGCCTCAGCGACAAGTTTGCGGCCAACATGATGATGTACGCGCAGATCCTGTTCCTCTTTGGTCGGCTCGCGGCTGCCGGGTTGATCGAGATCCCGGCCATTCCGTGCTTGAAGGGGTCGAAGACAGCTCAGACCCTCTTCAGAGCAAGATATGTTCTGGCTGTGTTCGTTGCTGTTGCCACGGCGTTCACCGGCGCTGGCATTGCAGCGTCAGGCACCACTGCGATGGCCTGTGCTGCCGTGATCATGTTCTTCGAGGCGCCTTCTTTCCCGATGATCTTCGAGATGGCATCGTCGGGCCTTGGTGAATGGACTCCGTTTGCCGAGAGTGCCATCATCATGTCGATCTGTGGTGGCGGTCTTGTGCCATTCATCAACGGCAAGCTGGCTGACCAGTTCGGGGTGTCCAAGGCATGGAGCTTGGCCACAGGTCTTTTCGGCATGGTGTTCTTCTACATCATGTTGAACAGCGCTGTACCTTCGTGGAGGCACAGCGTGGATGGTGCACATGGTGAAGACACCGATGCACCGTCAGAGGATCTGGAACTGACGGGCAACGGCAAGAGCTCGGCAAAGTGAAGGACTGTTGATCCATGGTTATGGCATTGTTCAGTTTGGACTCGGGAACGCTCGGAGTGGGGCTTGATTGGGGCATGTTTGCGGCCAGGTATTAAGTGTCGAGCAGACCACCTGAAGATGAGTGCTTTAGCACATGGCATACTGGGACGATTGAGTTGAGAAAAAGTGTGCTGATTAGGCATTGTACATAGTTGAAACCTATCAACTCCTCCTGTTCTGTTCGTCCCAACTCTTGAAGGCACTCTGCCAGCCCTTCTGAGAAGAATCCAGACCCTGACACCTCTCGTTCATGATGCGCCACGTTCTTTCTCTTACAATGTTCTCGACGGCATTCTCGTTCCGCAGCACACCTGCTAACATCTCGGTTCGTGGCTCCTTAGGGAAGAAACGGCCAGAGTAAGGGTCTAGCCGCTCGTTTACCACCGTGTGACTGTGGGCCATGTTTTCAGCTTCTATCCTCGACTTGTCTGGATCATCAGGATCTGGCGATGTTGCTACAATACTGCAGTATGACAGAACCTGTGATCTGGCCGACCACATCGGAAAGACAGTTTCGTTTTTAAATTCTGTGCAGACATCTTGCGGTATAGGCTGCCTGCCCACTCGGTTCGTGCTCGGATCTATGGTAGAGGTGGGATCGAAGGGCCGTGTTACAGAAGGAGTCAGCAGAGCATTGAGATTCGTGCTGATGGTATCATCTAGTTGTGTTCTGGACATGCGCAGGAAGTCTCGCAAGTAGCTCGTGTTGAAGCATAGTGATGGTGTAAGCTGTGGCGTCGGTGTAGCTATGTGCTTCGCCGACATCCTGCGGTTAATGGGGGGTCGCGGTATATCCTGTGCTTGCGTTGGCGGAAGGCTGGGCGACGGAGCTAGTGGTCGTGGAGGGTCGGAGGAGGTAGACGATTTCCACAGCCAGGAAGCCAGCTTGAGAGCACTCTTTTGAGTTGATCCTTGAGAGTGGGTCTTCACTCGTAATCGATGTCTTGTTGATGGAGTGGTGTGATGTGACGTGAAAGACAGCCAGACCGACCTGTTTCTGACGAGTCTTGCAGCTGTATATTGGCAAGTAAAACCGGTTGTAAAGCGCGAGTATAATTCAATCTATGGTTGCTGCCTCCAGGAACTTTCTAGTGAAGCAGAGGCAGAGGTGGCATGCTGATCATCGCCACGATCGCCTCCGAGAAAATGTCCCGAAGCGGCATGAAGTCATCGATCGACCTCGACGCGTTCTTCAGGCACGAATACGAGGACGCGTCGCTCCCAATGACTGCCCTTGAGCTCAAGCTGCTTCACCCTTGATGAAGAGCACGATTCTTCATACCATCAATCACGTACCTGTACCATAGTCCCGAGAACACAGCTGCATCTTGAGCTTTGCACTCAGAAAGGGCGTCATAGGCAAAGTCATACCTAAGAGCTGAACCCAAGATATGCCTGAAATAGGCGAGGTTGCACGAGCAGTACATTACATTCGAAAGCACTTAGTCGGCAAGACATTGCAAAAAGTCACAGCCGTGGAAGATGGCAACGTCTTTGGCAAGGTCGGCACAAGCCACACAGAGATCATGAAGAAGCTCACAGGCAAGAAGGTTGTTGATGCTGGCCAGCAAGGAAAGTATTTCTGGATGATCATGTCAAGTCCACCCCATCCTGTCATGCACTTCGGTATGGCAGGCTGGTTCAAGTTCAAGTCCGAACACAGTTATTACTATAAGAAAAAGGACAACGAGGAAACGGAGGAATGGCCACCGAAATACTGGAAGGTACTCTTCGAAACAGACGGCAAAGGCAATGAAAAAGTCGAAGCTGCCTTTGTCGACCTCAGAAGATTTGGTCGTTTCAGGTTGGTGGACTGCCCAGCCAAGGACATTCGGGAGCACACCCCGCTTGCCGAGAATGGCCCAGATCCAGTGCAGGACAAAGACGTCGTTACTGTTGACTGGCTGAAGGAGTTATGCCAGAGGAAGAAAGTGCCCATCAAGGCAATGCTACTCGACCAGGCTAACATTAGTGGCATCGGCAACTGGGTCGGCGACGAGATCATGTACGATGCCAAAATGCATCCAGAACAGTATGCAAATACCTTGTCGGGTGATGAGGTTAAGAAGCTCCACAAGAGCATTCACTATGTCTGTGGCACTGCTGTCGACCTTCTGGCGGACAGCGATCAGTTCCCCGAGTCATGGCTGTTCAAGCATAGATGGGGCAAAGGCAAGAAAGACGCACCAACATCCCTACCGAACGGCGAGAAGATCGTTTTCTTGACCGTGGGTGGTCGGACAAGTGCAGTTATACCCTCTGTACAGAAGAAGACGGGACCGGTAGCCAAAGAGATCAGCGAGGCAGAAGAGGACGTGAAGCCGAAGAAGGCCAAGGCCAGCAAGAAGCAGAAGGCAGAAGTCGTGGAAGACGCGGAGGAAAAGCCAAAGCGAACCGTGACGAAGAAACGCGCGAAGGAAGTGGACAGTGAGGAAGAAACTAAAGCCACTCTGAAGAAGAGGGCAAGAGGCAAGAAAGCTTCTGCTGCCGGCGATGAAGACATTGAAGAATTGCCAAAGACGAACGGGCACGTCGAGAAACCTAATAAATCGGCAAAGAAGGGAAATAAAAACACCAAGATAGAAGAGACAGACGGAGAAGCTGAGCTTGAAGCACAGCCGAACAAGCCGCCGCTGAAGAAGGGCACGGGGACTGCAACGCCTCGTAACGAAGGGGCGGAAGAGGTAGTCGATGGGAGGCGCCGGTCAGGCCGACTGAGGAAATGACCAGTACGTTCCTAGAGACTGGTGTGGTCGATCCCTATGAGTTGAATGCACCTTCAGCACGCCCGCACCTACGACCCGTCAACGACGTGAAGATTCACCTTCATGAAGAGCAAGGCGGTACCACACCCAAGGGTGAAGCGCACAACAGATACCGTCTCAAGTATGAGCATGCATCATGGAGAAAAATTGAGGTCAGCAGCGTGCTTGCTCAATGTGCAATAACAGCATCGAAGTGATTGATGCCCACATCACTTACACCTTCGACACATGTACAACATGCCACATGCCTAAACCTCATCATGAGAGCCAGAAGCTAGGTTCTACTACAAAGCGGTGATTTGAAAATTCTCGAGGAGCTGGTCAATTGGAGAATTGCCCGCAAGTGGCGGACAAGGTTATTGAGTGTTGCTTATATGAAGGAAGTGGTAGCAAGGTCAGCGCTTAGGCTGACTTAGGTGTTGAGATGCATTTTCAGGGTCGCGCTGCTGCCTGGATCCCATGGTCCGCATCACTATGGCTCAGCACGATGAGCTGTCAAAACACCCATCTCATCCTACAACTTTGGTTCATAACCCTTTGGATCCGGCTTGAAGACTTCCTCCAGCTTTTTCCCTGCAACATCGAACGGCACACACGGCAAAGTCACGGCGACAAATCTCGCAGGCTCGGTCTTTGACGCGTTGATCCAGCGGTGATTAGTGCCTCGTTGAACAATGTGGTCCTACAGCTTGTCAGCATTTCCAACGCTTTCAGGGAAAGACGTACTCCAGGCTTTAGCGTTACCCTTTCACCACTGTCCAGCTCGTGGATTATGGTACCAATGGTGCAGATGCTGAAATCAATGCTCACAGTCTGGTGCATCTGACTGACACCGCCAGGGATCAGGTCCACGACCACCAGGTTCGCACCGTTGTTCTTTCCACCATCCGACGGCACCACAATCTCGGGGCGCTGATAGCTAGTGACGCTCTCGGGACCGGCAAAATATGCTTTCATGTCCTCGTCGTCGCCCAGCTTAGCTGGTACGTTTGCGACGGACCATGAACGGGCCTTGAAACCTGCCGTTCCAGCTTCATTGAAGGTTTGTTCTTTGAAGTCGGCGTACACGGACTTGCCATTAGCGTCATGTGTTGCGATGTGGCGCTTGCAAGGTGGAAGTCCGGATGCCATGCTGAAAGTGGTGCTGGATAATATCTAGACGTCGATGGCAGTAACACTACTTGCTTAAAGATCCAACATGGCTTCAGAGATACGAAATAACCTAGTTATACTTTACCGTCTCAACACACACCAGCCGCTCGCTGTCCGGTAAATACCTTCGAGGGGGCACCTTTGGTTGGCTGTCCGACCCCGCATATACCAATAGTGGGTATAATCATCCAACCCCCTCAAGGGTACCTTCCCTGGCCATGACTCCAAGAAGAGGAGTCAGTAGTATGCGCATCAGGTGCTTTGTGTTGGCCTCGGCTGTATCGCTCGAAAGGTTCGAGACTGTCATGCTGCTGCTCACATGGAACGACGTTGCAGACAAGTGGGTACTCATGCATAATATCAAGCAATCCAGGCACCAAGGATGATGGTTCGCCTTGCCGGAAGGTTATTACTAATCAGCTGTGTTTCTAACGGAACCTCCGCTTCCGATGCAAAGCTCGTGCACGATGACCGCGAATCAGGTTGTTTCATGTCGGCAGACAAACGTACACGAAAGACTAAGGACGAGAAATTACTCCTATCGACTACCTCGCGGAGAGGTGAGCGGTAGAGGCCTACAAACATGGATACGCGTCATGTAGATGCTATATTTATTCGAAGCTATGCCAACCGCTATGGGTCTTATCCCACCGTTTCCGCGAGTCGAGTATGATGAAACCAGTTCTTTGCAAACGCAAGCTCAGCCAAGGTATTCGCTTCAGCAAGCCATCAAGCCCTGATGATGCAACAAGCCGCCGTGTGCCACTGATATGTATCCACCTTGCACAGTTGTCCGCTCATCCAGGGCATGTCTCTCAGTCAATCTCAGGTCGAGCCGGGTTGATGGAGGGTTGTGCCCAGCCACTGTCCTACGGTTCGTCGTCGCTGGGAATCTCTTCTATGTGCCCGTGAAATGGCTCTTGGTTGTACTCTGCGAACGGGCGCGAGTGAAAGAACCCGTCGTTGCACCCTGTTGACATCCACGAAGGAGAACGCCTGTCGTTGTACTCCGTCGGCATGTACGCATAGGAAAGCCCGTTGTCGTTGTACATTGGTAACATGGAAGGAGGGTAGCGACTGTCGAACGATGCTTCGTCCACGCGATGTGGCCACATCTCGTCCGTTTCCAAAGTGTATGGAGCATTCGGTGAAGTTGGTAAGCCCATACTTGGGTTTCCTTGGCCTGTCCCAGCATGCCAACCTCCGTCAATGTACGCTCTAGCATGACATTCGCGTTCGTCCCCTTCATAATGATAATAACTATCACCATGATTGCGATACCCAGGCATCTGGGTGAAGTCGCTGCTGTCGGAAATCCGTCCACTGGGCAGCAGCTAGGTTCTGCGCGAGCCTGAGAATGGCCTTGTCGCGTATGTAGGAACATGAGGGCCCGAAGTTAGCGGTCGACCATCGGCGTCCAAATCGTCTCTCCGAAATTGCAACTCTTCATAACTCGGATATCTCTCTGTTGATCCAAGACCATCATCATCTCCAAAATCATTGCCAATATCGGTCCTGTTAGCCGCCACGTATGGGATCCTATGGTTGCGCGCTGTTTCTCTTCCGAGCAGGAGCGTCGAGTTTTGAAAGCCCATGGATGTCCGTCGCGGATGCATGGGCATAGGAGGGGTTTGAGATTGGTGGTTGGCATCCATTTGCTTGCTCTCGAGCCGCAGACCTTCCATAAGAAGCGCCACACTCGCCAGGGCAGTGACGAGATCACCATGAAAGTCTACAACCAGCAACCTCGACAACTCAGCGATACCGCCTGCTGCCAACAAGAGCGCTTTCCTGGCATCATCCGCTATGGAAGCAACCTTCATCATGTCTGAAATCCCGAAGGTCGACACCCTGTTACCAAACGTCCCCTCCCCTCGGGCTAGATAATGAATCAGACGACAATGATCCCCTATAGTGAACTTGATATCCCTGCTCTTGGGAACTGAAGCGTAGCCATTCATCACGGACCAGAGGTACTCCAACACTACCTGACTGAGTCTGGCCAAGTCGCTAGTCAACCCTTGGAACTCCTTCAAGGTGTCTCGCGCCCGGGCCCATTCTGGATTCCGGACTCGATCGTCTTGAAGACGGAAGTCGAGCAATTCTGGATTCCGGACTCGACCAAGACGGAAGTCGAGCAATTTGTGCATCAATTCGTCCACGTCACGGATTTTCCGGTCAATGTCGTTGAGGAAAGGGACCAAGCGCCGGTCATCTGGGTCGGACCATGGACATTCGTCACACCTGGATCGCAACTCTGGTAACACTTTGCGAAGCTCGATCATGCATTGGCGGTCGTAGACAGAATGTCTGACAGCTCGACTTCTGGATATTCGCGCATCTTGATCGGGGACTGTTCGTAACTTCTGGAATTGTGGTACGGCCTTCATTGGAAAAGTTATCAATGTATGGTACTATTCGGTGACCTGACTGACAACATACTCCAGCACAACAGAGCGACCCTTTATAGCAAGCCTGGTGTAGCCTTGGTTTGCATCACTCTGTCAAGATTCATACCCAAGAGCCGAGTCGTTATTGTCATTCTGCGTCAGTCAGCACTTCGAAACGAGTTGACGAGTCTTGCGAGTGCGTTTGACGATGACCCTGCCCAAAATCGCAAGCTCGTATCTGGCGCAAAGCGGTTTTGAGTACTGTGTTCGGAGGCACAAGCACTACAAACCAGCCACCTCAGAGCTGGAATACACAGTCATTGTCGATTGGAGACTCATTGCAGGACTGGGAACAACCGCGACGCAACGCCCAAAGCCTCTTTCTGTTTGATCTTTCTGTTTGACCGGGTGAATCAACGTTACAGTCGTCAGCAGTCACCATGAATACGCGTCCCGCACTCTTGCTTCGAGCTTTTCTGAGGACCAACTCATGACATCCACGCCACGTTCGCGGCAAACGAACCCCCTGATCATAACCCTTGCGTTTAGCCCCAGTCAGATCACGGCGAGACGTGTTCTGAGATTGGATTTCGTGCATCTCTCTCTTGAACGGACACTCTCGTCAGACATTATATAGGAGGGCAAGCGAGGTCGCTCTCGGTCTCATGTCCACATGGGTTCCAAACTCGAGCCTGGTGGAAATGCACGTGACCTTTGACTATATTCTCATTGACCAAAGAGACTTTCCATTCATGGATCGACCAATACTTCTGGCGTAGCCTCGCTCCAAAGACCCACGACATGATCTGTGGCCCGAATGAGGACTCGACCACCTTCCAGAATAGCTGAATGCTGTGGTTGATACCGGGGACCTATCTGTCCCCCCGGCCGCCGGGGGCTATGACTATGGTCCCTATCCCAACGAATATACACTCCGAAAAACTGCCAGTATTCTCATGTTGCTTCTAACGGCAGGCGGGGATCACCGGAAGAGTAGCATCATTTTCCGAAGGCGCCTTCGGTTAGAAACACCTGTCCAGGCTGCGAACATGCCTCATCACATAAGCAGAGTCACCCTTACCGGTGCCCTTGGTTTGCGAGACTATTCACTGGATTAACATCAAGCTTTATGACCTGAGTCTAAGCGCTTTAAGCGCCTCGAGCTTCTGAGCTTCCGACTCTGGTGGTGCAACAGAGACCTGTCACAATTTCGAACGCGGCGTCACTGAAGCTATCCATAATGCGGAGGCCTCAATCTTCCACCAGGCCCGTAAGGTGTGCCAGGAGAGATGCCATGCGGGATGCAATACCGATTTTCAGCAACTATCAATCAGTCGCCACGTCTTCAAGAAAAGGCTAACCAGCCAGTGCACTGAATCCCGAGAACCAGTGTTTGACGACCATCTAATGTCTGGCTATGTGCCCGTCACCCTACACAATCCTAGTATTCAATGCCCAAACCCTCACGGCTGGCATGGAACTCCCTGGCTCGACTTGATCTTTTTTTCAGTTACTCCAGGCTGATCCCAAACGCAAACCCCTTGTACGCCCCATAAATCTTCAACGCCCTCAAACAAACCTCCTTCAAAACATCACAAAACGCATGCAACATCTCGACCATCTCAGCCAAAGCCTCGGGCCACTTCCCACCCCACAACCCAGTATTCGACCTCAAGCTCAGATCCCGCCTGACAGTCTCCCACTTCTCGAAAAGAGCCCGGTCCTCATAAGCGCAAACGTACGCATGCACGGGCCCCCTCATCTCAACGCCAACAGTTGCTCGGACACGAACAATTCCGGCACGATCACAACTCTCCAGGTCTTCGCGCAGTGTTCGGAACGGGTTCTTCGCTTTCTCGGCCATGTCCCATGCTAGATCGGCGGTGGATCTGAAGTAAGCGGAGTATTCCCGCGCGATTTTGGGGCTAGTATCGTTCGGGACGGTGATCTTCTGGATCTTCAGTTTGGTGATGCAGTCGTGGGCGGAGGGGAGGTGGTCTGTGATGAGGGAGACGAATTCTCGGTCGTGGGTTGGGGCGGAATGTGTCTGGAGGGCCTCGGAAAATAGATTTGTGATCATTCGCAGGTCATCTGAAGGGGGCTGGAGGTCGGTCATGTTTGGCTCTTGGGCGCTGGACATTGTGTTGCTTGCAGGACTGTACTTAGCACTGTTCTGTTGGTGGTGAAAACGTGAGATTGAAGAAAGACAAGAGGGTGTTGAAGGATCGAAACAACCCTGGGCCATCATATAACCTCATGCTTACCTCGATACATCCGTCCATGTTTGACCGGGAGCAAGCAGATAGCAGCTAGCAACACTTGTTGCCGTGCAATCTGTGCACTTTAGCAACTGACATGCCATGGCAAGCGGAAGAGCTGACCCTGCCTACCCCACAGCATAATACGACATCGGGTATGCGTGCGAAGCAATCGATAATCACAGCTGCGCCCAATGATGCACTTGATGACCGTTGCTTGATTTGTGCTCGTGGGACAGATGGGGATCATCCGGGGGCTTGGCGGTGGTAGATGCTGACGGAGCAGTAAGATGAATCTCGCTGAAGAGCCAGATGACAAGAATAGCGAGTAAGGCGATGAAGGAAGGGTCGCGTCAGAGCGTATATGAAAGTCTTGTGTTGTTGAATAAGTTTTGATGTGCTACAGCTGGCGTTCTAGTCCGCGAAATGGAGGAGGCAGATGACGATCTGCTTGCAGGTATCGAATAAAGTGTTTGCACCTTAGGCGAGACATCGGTCGTCTCTATCCAAAGAGAGCTCCAAAGCAAGACCTCTTGAGCCTCCCATAGACCTTCAACGCCCGCATACAACTCCATTCCTCCGAGCAGAACCTCAGGATGGTGATAACCCATGCGTATGACGGTAAGGATCAACATCCGACCACAATTTCACAAGCAATCTTGATCACTCGTCTGAGAACCTCCTTGTCGAACCCTTTTCCCTACCATAGATACGCATCGCCCTGAGACATACCTCATGAACAGCGTCACAGAATGCCCACATGATAGATATCACATCTCGGCTGGCTATCCAGCAATCTGAATAATTTGCGCCATGATAATCCTCTTCCCACCTGTCATACAGGCCTCGATCAGTATATTCTGACATGTATCGAGCTATCGCACCCTCCAGTCTCCTGCGTATTCTCTGGTCGTCCCGGAAGATGTGGGAATAGCGATAGCCATGTGATCGCAGTCCACGTTCGAGCTTGCCCAGAGGCCATGCAGACCTAGCAACGATGGCAATTGAGAGGCGAGTGAGCTTCGCAATGTACCCGCGGAACTTCCCTTCGGATCTCGCTGCAGGCTGAAGGTATGGCCAATGGCCGTTGAAGCTCGTGAGCAGTGCTGGGGCTTGAGCCAGAAGAGAGTTGACTTGTTGAAGAAATTGTCTGTCAGCAGGAATATGGGCACGTCCCTGGTGTGTTGTCAATGCGGTTCTGAGTTGTTCAGTGATGAAACGAATTTGGTTTTCGGCTGGATTCTGTGCAGTTGTGGCCATATTGATTGGCTCGATGTTGATAGGCAGCGGTCCGGGTCCGATATGTGTGTAGGGAGGGAGGGATGAGTAGAAATTTGGAGGGAAATGTTCCATTACTAAAGCAGACTCAAACAAAGCAATAGCTGATGTCTCTGGAGTGTTTGTTGCGGCTTTGATATCGTTGACGGTTGATAGCAACCGCAGGTTGGTCCGCGTCTTATTGTTGACAATCGAAACGGAAGCCAGCACAGCTGTTGTCCCAACCACTCGGGGAACACACCCAGCGCGTTATAACAGCTTTGTTATCAACGCCAAACGAAGGGTTCGGTTCGGTTCTTCCATCGCAACAACATATGCTAACCCAGCAGAGTTCGCTGACATGCTTAGCGGGTGTGGACTGGCTCGAGCTAGACAGCCATTGCAGTTCCGATCTCTGGACGCATGGATGCTAGACAAGAGTGTCAGACAACCGGCAAGTATGAAATCATTTTCACTATTCTCTGGTACCGGACAGAACGATGCGTGTGCTTCGGATGCCCTTACCAGGCTCCCCCCAGACATACGAATTGACCGGTTTTGCACGCTTGGCTGCCATTCACTATGCTAATGCTACTGCGGGCTGTACTTTTGTCTTTTTTGATCGCGATTACTGATTACCTGTTCGTAGCGATGGCAAAATAATGATAACGAGGTCTATTATATATCATCAACCGTTGTGTTGAGGTGTTGTCGTCGATAAGATAATTTGCAGTTTGGTGGGTAAGCGTGCAGCAGCGGCCACTTTGGTTGTCAGGGGGGTGCCAGGGCAGAAGATAGTGGAAGTCTCGATCTAGTATCATCAGGATCGCGTCAGGTGCGACTGCGCGAATGGCTACAAAAGAGCACCGTATCAGAGCACCAACCGCCTGGAATCAGTGTTGAAGGCATCTAGTTAGTCAACTCATCATCGCTTCCTGCTTTACCATGGCAATTGTAGACACGGCTGTCACCTACGCTTCTTACACGCTCACCAAAGCATGCCTATTATCCATGAACCAGCAAGCTCTAATGGCGAAGTACCATAAAACTTCGCCGCCAACCACTTCCCGCCATGCAGCCAAGTCCGTAGCTTGCATTTCTGTCCTACAGCTGCAGCTCCTTCCAGCCCCCAAATGAAGCCATAAAGCCACCCTTCCGTCTTTAAACACCTCTTAGCACGAATCTCTCGACCTGCCTAACATCAAAACACCGTATCAAAACTCTCTCCTAATCCGGCCCTACTATCAAACAAAACAATGAAACCCCCTCCCTTCCCAACACTCTCCCTCTTCTCCCTCCTAACCACAACCCTCAATCTCACCCTAACATCAGCCACAAACCTCAACGTAACAGCCCTCACGTACCGCGGCCCCATCTCCATCCTCCAATGCTGGACCGTCGCCCCACCCTTCTCAACCTCCACCAGCGGACCAATCGGCGCCTCAGTCGCAAGTCTAGGCGGCGTATCCGGCAATGCAAGCTTCATCGTCCAGCCCCCAGGTAGCGCGGGCGGATACAAGAATGCACCTGCCCCTCAGTAAGTCCGCCCATTCCATTCCATTTCCTCGTCGCCTCGCAATATGTCATCCACGCCACGCCAAGCAAGGGCGTGGGAAGTAGAATATACCTCAAAGCCGCATGCCAGGGGCACTCCACCTACAATACTACCTACCACCAGTACTTCCGTCCTTCGTCTTCATCCACAGCTCACACCACACCTAACTAATCCTCCCAGATGGTCTTGGTTCATCTCCGGCCTCGGCCACATAACGCTCCTGAACAGCACAGACGAAGTCTGGGTCGTAGGCGGAAAGTACGGTCTGGTATATGCCGACGACACAGATACCTACGGCCATTCCACGACCTTTCCCAGCACGGACGAAACGGTGCTGTTAGGCCTGCCGACAGCAGATGGGAAGCAGCCCGAGCACGAAGTGCTGCATGAGGGCGCTTGTGGGTGGGCTGATCTGATAGGGATATAAAGGGACGCATCGAAGGATATCTCATACGTCGGACGTGGGCATATCGAATACGTGGATGTGTGTATGGTATAATACTTTTGTTTATTACACTAGACTAATATACAGATAATGTATCGTGGCTGTCATCTACTTCATAAGCACCTGTGTCAATGCTAGAAACTATCTCCGTATAGTCCCAGACACCCACCCAAAAGCCGGGTCGCAGCCTCGACATTAATGTGGACATGAAAGCCTACACATGGGATAGTAGTGTTGCTGTACAATGAACAAACGAGAGTACTTGACATTCAATCGTCATCTCCGAAGCTTCCCGGAAGCTTAATGTCCTTGCTGTCTCTGGTAACGGGCGATGGTCGCTCATCAAAATTATTCTTTGGTGTCGTGTAGCTTACGCTGTCACTCGATGATGGTGTAGCTTGCTGGCAAGACCTTTCCCTTGTGGATGATTCGCCTATAGTGGAGGCTTTCCTCGCGTTGTCCTTTTGCAGCTTCTCATTTGCAGTACGCTCCCTCAATCCGACAGTACTTCCCGCTTTGTTTTCTTCATCAACACGGTCTCTGGAGGCACTTGGCCATGTGGGTATTCCGCCTTGAAGCCCCACCGGTGAGCTATTGTCATCCCCAACCACGCCCAGCACGCTTGCCAAGACCGAAGAAGCGCCGTCCCTCGCATTGGAGCTATCCGCTCTCCATGGTGTTGAAGCAAACATTCCTTCGCCAGGCAAGCTTTCCAGCTCAGGGTATTCTACAGATTGTCCAGGGAAGATGCTGCTTCGATGGCCACCAGCGAGCAGATGGCCCCGCCATTGTGAGCTCTTTGTACGATAGACCCGTCTCCACCGGTTGAGAAACAGTACTTTAGCTTGCTTCTGTACTCGATCGCCAGGTGTGACTGGGAAAGACATGCTTTTAGCCCTCTTCCGATCCATCCTCTTCGACCGCGCAGACATCATCCTTAGTGAGCTATGCATGGCTGAAAGGGCACCAGTCGATGGACGTCCTTGCAATGGGATACGCAGCTCACCACGAGCCTCAGATGGGCTCTCTGACCGGCCGAAGTCGCGAGCATGGACATCGTCTGCCTCATCAGCTGGACCGTTACGCTCAGCTCGATTGTGGCTTGGGAAGGTGCCCCAGATTCCAAGAAGCTCTTTCAGTGGTGGGGTGTTACCGGCACGAGGTGATCTGACCTTGGGGTTGCGGGGGACTGACGCAACAGAAGCTTTCGACACCTTCTTAGCTAGTTCGGGCGAGCTTCGTTTTTGCAGTTTACGCGGACCAGAGACTGCCGTTACCGTGGTCAGGGGTCGGTGCGACCTCAAGTGGCGAATGCTCAGCCTATTCAAAGTCTTCGCAAGTTTGCCGCTACCATTCGCGTCATCTACCCGCAGTGGTTGTCGCGTATGCGGCCCTGCACTGTGTGATCGACGTATTGCTGTCTGCGGCGTTTGTACGGAAGCACTTGGTCGGTTACTGAGCCTGATAGTGTTGGTAGATGAAGATCGCCGAAGGTCGTCCATCTCAATCGTCGGTGTAGACAGCAGATCCTGCCCTCCATTGCCCTTTCGGGCGTCTCGATACGCACGGTTCCACATGTCCGTTGCTGACTCTGCCAACGGTGATGGGGTTAATGCACTCCCTTTGGCGCTCACTGTGCTAGACTTCCGTATTGGATCAGTGGCCGTATCCGGTGCATTCGTGCTTAACGCACTGCCTTGTCTAGCCTTCGGAGTGGTAGGCTCACTGACGAAGTTGTAGTTCCAGCCAATCCGTTGCCCTGTAGTGAGCCATCCAGCACTGGCACGTCTTTTTTGGTTTGCATCAACCGGGCGAGGCTTTGAAGCGGCAGAGACTGTCTTGGCCAAAATCGCACCTTGATGTGCTTTGCCTTTGGTTGACTCACTTGTCACCGCAGTTAGCGTAGGTCTCGGCTGCCCGTTATCTCTGTCTTCACAATTGCCATCAATGTACCTGTTGATCACATTGGAGGCGGCCTCCAGTTGGCTCGGGCGTTCCGTCACAGAGGTAGATAGGCTTCTCGAACGCAACTCTTGGGAGCCAGAGATGCTGTGTTGATTCTTGCTCGAGCGTCGAACTGGGATTTCTGTGGACATCGATCTTCCTCCAATCGCCAAGCTGTTGGGGTTTCTGGTGGTGTTTGTGATGCCCTCATGGTGCGACAGATCACCTGAGCTAGAAGGAGGACCTCCATCGCTGGTATATACGGAGCTCGCTTCGCCGCGAGATTGAGGACGGAGTCCTTGGCCGTCGACGTTTGTGTTCAGCTTCCACGGCGGAGGCAGCATCTGACCAGGTTGCTCAAACAACTTTCGTGTATGTGGGTCAGATGGTCGACGATTGTGCTCCGCTCTGATGTGCAAGGGGTATTGTGCCGTGACAGCCTTGGTACCTGCTGCCCCTGGCATCGGTGGTGGCGCATCCAAAGACATTCTCGAAATGTTACCAGACCCTAGTGGAGACGACATGGTCGCAGTGGACTTGCTCGCGAGCCTCTGAGATATATGCATGTTGAAAAGGTGCACGGATCGCAACTCGGAGGCCTCGTTGGACCTTATAGATGCAACGTCAGTTCGCGATTGTTCGAGAGAGGTGGTCGTCTCAGAAAAGCCTCCAGCATCCCGCTGGCTTTCTTGTGCTGGGTCTAGACCATTTGTATCCCTCACAGCTGTTTGCGGTAAGTCCATGTCTCCTTTAGATTCTGAGGAGTGCTTTGGTGACGGCCGTGACAGGTACTCCAGCAGAGCAGGATGTAGCTCATCTAGAAGATTCGCCTCCTTTCCAGTTGTTCCATTGGACTGCACACTGGCTCTCTTCTCCTGTAGAACTCGCTCACTGAGTCTCTTGATGACTGTTTGAGGTGTGTCTGGGTCTCTCTTCAAGCTAGGGGTTTCTGTTGGTACTCTTCCAGGCAGTTTGAGTGTCCCGCCAGTATTTTGCAACTCCGGCTTCTTCAAAGTACGAAGCTCGTTTTCAGTGGGAGGCTTGATCGTCCCGTCGGCTATGCCTGCACTCAAGCGCTTAAGAGCCCCGCTTGCCGACTCGTCAGGCTCCAGGTGCAAGGCTTCATTGAAAGTGGGCGTCTTGGGAGTTGCAGGGAGCGGCGATGAGTGGGCTTCTGCCCCGTGGGGTCTGTTTCGAGCCGTCTCGACCGGCTTGGGTGAAGGGATATGAGTTGACACAGAGTCATCCGGCCGCAGTTCCTGCTCTTGCAAGGTTTCTGGTGCCTGCTCGGGACTAATTGCAATCGTTGCAGCTGCACTCAGCAAGTAGGGCGTCTTGATGCTCTTCGCATCGCTGTCATAGGCATCGGCGCTACCAGTGGGAGGTTTCAAGAGACCGCTGAGGCCTGTAGAATGCGCACTGACTCCAAGCAGTACTGCATCAGCACCAGAGATCGGGTCTAGCCTCTGCTTGTCATCTCTTCCTTCCTTGGCATCACGACTTTCTGCGCTGGGGCTGCTTTTGCTCAACCCGGACTCGGACATCTTCTGTTTGATGTGTTCCCCAAGCCTTTGTATTGACGTCGACTTCTTTGGCAGGGGAATAGGACTGCCTGAGGAAAAACTGTAGGTCATGTCCAGAGAGCCCTTTGGCTCGAGGCGCTTCGGCCTAGGCTTCTCTTCTTGTACCGGAGTGCTACCATGGGGGCAAGCAGGAGACTGAGTAAACATTCGGCGGAAGGCGTGTACGTCCTCTGTCATCTCTGGTTCGTGCGGCACATTGATCATAGCATATGGAGCAGGTTTTCTTGGTACAGTAGGAGGTATGGGTCTGATAGGAGACTGGTGGTGAGCATCTTCGTCATGCTGAGGTATGTAGAAACAGCATAGAGCGTGCGGGATAATCCTGCTGAACGGCGACATGATGTTGAATAGCTATATTCAGGCAAGCAATGATGTTGCCAAATAACTCGAACCGAAGCCGGATCTCTCCAGTCGTAACAATCCAATCGCTCATAGGGTGCGGTGGTGTGAAGGCGTCTTAACGGCATCGCAAAGTGCGGTTGTTTGGAAAGGCGGTGTGCGCTCAAATCTGCTCAGGAAGGCGCGACAGTTGTGGTGTGTTGACATGGCAAGAGCGACTGACTTGTGATGAACCGGCAGGCGCGACTTCCGCAGATTGGGGCGCGTGCCTTCCCCGCCAGCGACAATGAAATCAGTCGCAAATCTATGACTAAGACTCATATTCAAGGTCCCAATTCACTTTCGTGGTGGTTGGCTTCGGGATCTGAACTTCGAAAAGAACCCCTTCTTCTCCTTCTTCATGGCTGATCGGCCAATGGTGTGGCTTCCTTTCTTAGACGTGCCATGGTCGCCCCCCTCTCCATATAGCTTTGCCATGTTTGAATTGAATTCATGTTCGTCATCCCTGAACCTTGTGATTGGTGGTGGGAGTGCAGCACTGAGCTCGCTTGCAGCATCGTTGACTGTCACTTTCTTACCACTGCTTATCTGCCCTATCGATTTCTCTGCAGCAAAGTCTTGTAGCGTAAGAAGATCATTGCTGCCCTCGCGGTCCTCGAATATGGACGGTGAGAAGCCGTGATCTTCCTGGATTTCTGGCAGCCGCCAGTACTTTTCGGTTGATGCGCGAGCATCTTTTCTTGGAGATGCCGTGTTTTCGCTCGACTGCACGTAGGTATTGGGGATACTCACACTTGAAGCAGGTGTGTTTGAGCGCCACGCCTGCGATGAGGCTACCGTGCTTGAGGCTGTCGCCCTTGAGGGTATACTGCGGTCGGCAGTCCTTGTAGAAGAAGCTCGTGAAAGCGCTGCTGGCGGGGCGTGGCCCTTCTGCTCTTCACTCTTGAGTCCTTCCTGAGTCTCTGGCCTCTGGATGATGAGCGTCGAATCGTGACTTGAACGTTTGCTATGGATTACCGTACGTTTCGGAAGGTCAAAGTAACTTGCTGGTGGTTCCTCTTGATCAGTGAAGCCGTCGAAGTCAGGCTCTTCCAAAACGTCACACTGAGGGCTGAAGCCGCCAAAATCAGGCTCTTGCAAGACGTCGGGCTGAGGATCCCAGACTTGGGTAGATCTAGACAGTTTCGACTCCTTGGAACTTGGTCTCGGTGCACCCTCTAAACCAACCTGCAGCTTTTGCTCTTGCGCCTGACTTCGCAGGATCTGCCCCTGCTTCGCTCGGCCTGTTTCATCTTCGGGTGTGGTAGCATACTTCCAGAACTCAGGTGTCACCTCCCTTTCATCCTTCCGCGCCTGGTCTCTCAGAATTTGCTCCTGCTTCGCTCGTCGTGTCTCATCCTCTGGGGTGGCAGCACACCTCCAGATCGGAGGTGTCACTCGTCCATCGGAGTGACTGGATGCGTCCGTATGGCTACTCTTTGTAGCTACATTTAAAATATTGTGGTTTGATGCCGAGGCTCCCTTGGCTAGAGGCTCCGGAGTATCGGCAATGACGGAGCAAGTAGAAGATGCAGCTAGAGTCTCTGAACTGCTTGTCACGCCCGAACTAAGTCTAGGCGATTGTTGCCGCTGCCTGGTCTTTACGGCGTCTTCCCTCATGCTGGAGTTCGATTGCGACGCACGAAAAGCAGGATGTAGCAGCCCCTCTTCGGGACTCAGATAGGACGATGCTCTCTTTGGCTGAGAAGCTGGCGCTGATTGTGCTGGCCCAGAATCGGCGCCCTCTAACCGAGTAGCATGACGCTGCGGCTGCCGCAGCTCAAAGGCTGTTTTGGACTCGGCTTGACCGCACACAATTATTGATGGAGTCCCTCGCGGGGGTTGCTCATAGGCTTGGGAAACCCTTTTCGGTCGTGCTTCTATGTTGTTCGTGTCAACAGGCAGATTGACACGTGTGCGAGACGGGGCCGTCTGGGTGGTCAGAGACGGATGTGGCCGGTCTGACGTTCGTGGATCCCATCCTTGCCTTGGTATCGAGGCCGGTCTATAAGCCGCTTGTGCGGGCTGTGTACTACGTCCCCGAGATTTTGATGCATAGGTATTCTGCTGCTGAGGGGTTGCATTGATGTATTTGATATGTTGTTCATCTGGAAGGATTATCACGCCCCGAGACGAAAAGTCTGCCAGAACCACACTATGGGAGTACTTGCCAGGCATTATCGGTTATCGCAGAGATGTCGTGAACGGCCTAATATATAGGCATCCGCTAAGCTGGGACAACTTGCAAGCTACTTCTATTGTTCTTCGATGTTGAGGTAAGCTTTTCTGCGCCATGCATGCTTCGAGTTTCACTGCGTCCTCCTCAATAGGATAACATGTGTTGTAGGTGATGAAAACCGGAGTCGCGCAATAGTGTATGAGACGAGAGTGAAGCTAGCCATTCAACGCCGACGGCGACAATGCTGGGGAAACGCCAGTAAACATCCGCAAAGTTGTGAGTGATGAGCCAGAAAAGTCAAGAAGCCCCAGTTGAGGACAAGTTCATGTTCCTGAATGCGCCGCTAACGTGAAGCTAATCTGAAAGGCTATTGAACTCAGAAGTTCAATGCTGGAAGGTCTTAAGCACTTCAAAGCATATATGTTGCAACCCTGTAGCTGTTACCACCCAGACGAGTTTATGCTGCCGTGGGGAGACATTATCTAGTGATCGCTGCCAGATCGCAGCTTCAAAAGGGGACTCCATTAATACCATTCTGCAGTGCTTTTTGACAGAGCTTGTCCAGGAGTTTGGGACCGGTGGACCCTCTTGGCCGATTGACGATAGGCAAAAGCCAATCGCATCTGCCACTTGCAAATCGTCTCGTGTGTGCTCCTGCAGACGACAGTACCGTAACTAGTCGTGTCACGCGATTGGGCATAAGTGTTGCTAGCCCCTGAATTATGTCCCGCTTCTTGACGCTGATAACTTCCCTGCCGCATCCTGAAGCACGTGTTCGTGCTTATGATTTCGCTTCATATGATCAGCCCTCCAATACTGGATAGTGCCCAGAGCCCGGACGCCAACAGCTTAGAGAATAAGATCGTCTACTAGTGGCATCAAGGCACACCGAGGTTGGCAAAGGTTGCGAGTCCACTAAGACCGTTGCCCTGTCTCAGTGTCATTGAGTAACCTGTGTATCTGCCAGAACATTAGATCAACGATTTAGAGGAACACCCATCACAGGTCACAAGCGATCGCAGCCCTCGAAGAGACGTTACAAAGTAAAAGGTGCACGTTTTTTCAGTCAAGGCAAAGACAACGGAACAAAAATCGGATGGGAAGAAGAGTTTCATTGTCTGCAGACCTAGGTGGTCACAGAGGCACCAGTGCATACAACTACCACCCGCCTCCTCAAAACTTGTCCACCGCTGCACTGTAGAACAATCGTACTCCAAAAAGCTCATCGCATGCTTCATCAGTCGAAACATTAAACGTCCACTATTACTCATACCCGTTTCGTCATAACTCATTGCTGCGTAGCATGCCATACTCGCAGAACCTTCAGTTCCCGGGCTGCATGACTTTCCGTACACCTACCAATTGCAAAGCGCCTGCCATATGCATCATTGTTTTGTTTGCCCAAATGTGGCTTGCGAGCCCACAATATCAATCGTCTTGATGAAAAGAGCCCTTCTTCTTCGTACCGAAAATCTTCATGCCCATCCTCTTCCACCCACCACTTTCGCCACGTGAAGGTCTAGTCGTGTGAAAGTGACTAGAGTGACTGTGTGTTGAGGGCATGTCGGCCTGTGGAGGCGTCATTGGTGGGCTCAACGTGGAATCCAGATCTCCAGGATTGGGACTGCCACCACTTCCACTATCGTCGGTGAGAGCACCCTCCGACGCGCCAGAAGCATTCGACAGATGCTGAGACAGCCGAGAACCGCTGTTCCTATCTAGGCCAGCTGTAAGGGCAGACGAACGATTTGTATTCTGCGGTGGAGAACGTGATGGTTGGAAACCTGAGCTCGTAGGCGGCGACCTCCGTCTAGCAGAGTGGTGCCTTCGATGTGCACCACCCAGCTCGTCGAACGTCACAGCGGACGAATCGAGATTCGACGAATGCGATATCTCGGACAGTACATTATAGGTTGCTGCATGATTGACCGTCTTAACACTATTGCAGAATGGTATGAAGATCGAATCTGACATTAGGTCTCGCATGCGGCGGACTGCAGGTTCCAATGCCTCTGGTCTTGGCGGTCTCGGGTCATACGACTCTTCCACCAAGTCGTCGCGCTCTTCTGATGGTAGATTTATCTCTCTTGGCGCGCCCGGCTTGACATATACATCCATCATCCGTATCCAGTCTTGCTGAAGTTCAAAGCCTTCTGAATGGTCGATCGTCATGGGCATGCCATGGTAGGTTGCAGCAGCTTCATCGTATTTGTCTGCATATTTCTTGGCCTCTGTGACAAACTCTAAGGTCTCCAAGCAATGCTGCTGGGACAAAAAAGCAGTGTACGCAGCAAGTGTATAAGGGGCGGGCGCCTTCTCATTCAGCACATCATCCAATGTCGGCCGGTGTCCTGGTGAGAACAGGCCGCCACTATGCTTTTTTGATAGGACGCTTATCGGACGAGTATTTTCCGACGCCATTTTGAAGTCGTCGCCAAGGGCAATGGTGATTTCGGTGGCTTCGAGAGGAGGAGACGGATCGGGGGTGTAAGGCCAGATTCGCGTGGATGGTCGACTTTTGTTTTTTCTTGTTATCATCTCGCTCTGTCACCCTCAATGTTTGAAGGCCAGTTGGTAGTAATCGTGTGCTTTTGCTAGCGCAGCCTCCAGGTTTGTCGGGGAAACGTCCAAGTCAACCGTATTCACTCCTTGCTTGCGAGGGAAACAGTATGGTGTTGGTAAGGTGCAGGAAGACCATAAAATTGTAGATCGGGTGCGATCTGGACGTTAAGGCAGTACAGAAATGTCAACGCTATTTGTCCCAAACTTTTGACACAGCAGTAAGCTTTCTCTTTGTGCACAACAGAAAGGATGTTGTGTAACCTTACGTCGAAGTCCGAGGAGGGATGTGTTTGCTTGGTCCCGCTCGTGGTAGCACAATCGTGTTCCAGATCACGTAGAAGATGCTGCCCTATGGATGAACTTGACACACACTAGATGCTGTCCTCCTAGAAATATTCGAGACAGCTCAACGTCACCGCCAGGAACAGAAGGCCCGTAGTAGACGGACGGTTCGAAGGGCGGTCCAGAGCAGGCAGCAAGCCGACGATCAGCCCAGGCTTGTTGTGTTCGAGAGAATTGTAATCGGCGTTGTAGCTGTTGTCACTATCGTCGATGCGGTTTTGCTGGAAAAGATTGAAGCAGCAGCTAGCATCGTTGTAATTTGACAGACATTTAGTCACAGGTCATCGTGTGTATGGAGTCCTCAGACAGAGTATGATCGAGCGATTAAGATGGAGCCGGCTACATTCCCACTCTAGCAAGATGACGGAAAAGCTAGAAGTAGCAGGTGGGACTGTGTTTTAGTGTGCTTAGGCACGACTGAGAAGTTCGAAAGTCAAGGAAATAGCCTGCGCGGAAGGAGACAAGTGAGAAAGGCGCCCGATGGTCAAAGCGCATACAGAGCTGAGCTAAGGACACGGGGACTGGCAGGGCGTGCTTCTCAAAGTGATCAATCTGACCAGATCACTAATAAGCTAGAGTACCGACGGGTGAGGGATGGGCAGGAATTCTGAAGTAACCATACAACAGCCACTCCATGACACTTGGTATCCCATTCCCACTGGAAGTGACGGTACGCCGCAGCCACTACTGCAGCTGGGATCTTTTGAGTGGCGAGCCAAATCTTTCTAGAAGCCTTTTCCCCCTTCCTCCCTCAAGCCATAAACATTAGTGGTGACTGATCTCTGGCGGTTTTGGAAAAGATTACCGACTTCCGACAAATGACAGGCGGCAACGCTGGCCCTCTCCACCTTTTACCACGAAACACTTTGCCATGTGCCTATCATCGATGACGGAGGCGCACTTGATTTACAACTAAACATCATACCGCACCGCCCGCGGCCTCCAGCACTCTTGCCTTCCAACTACGGTGCGGTTCATGTCTATCCTTGCTTGCCTGCTTGTCCGTATGCATGAACGGCAGCTTGCCTGGAAAACGATCAACATCATCATATGATATTTTTCAGACTTCGGGGTTATACTATAACAAAGGAAGCGCTTTGTCGTTTCTTGACAGGGTACCTACGTGGCATGCTGCGTCTCAGCCGAACCGCTGGAGGTGTCGCCTAACATTGCCTACAAGGAGAAATGCTGTTGCCTCGTATAGCGAGATCACACGACAACGCTTACTTATCCCTCCTGAAAAGCCCGTAATACACAAGCAAAGTCCCTTGCAGCGATGATCCTACATGTCATCACATCTGCTAGAAGCTTGTTGATCATCTTCTAGAAGATTAGCCTTACCTGAGGGTCGATGATCTTGCCCTTAACCGTCATGGGAGATCTTCCGAGACCGGCGCACGCAAAGTGCGCAATGGCCCTTGGTTTCAGGGCATCGCCGCCTAGAAGCTCAAGCTGTTCGGTATCAATGTACGTTTAGCGCCTGATATTCCTCGTGACCAAGCTGCCTTTGCGCGTCTTTGCTCTGGTTGAGTATTGTCTTCTTGGTCGCAACTGGTACCGTGCTGCTCGCAGAAGTGTCCGAACGACGACTAGGAAGTCAGAAATTCATGATTATATGTGCTTGCGTTGCTGGCATCGTTACGCTTGTGGCAAAAGATGTTTAAAATGCGCAACACCGGTCAAAACGAATATCCGGGCGGAGACGACATGCGACAATTCGTTCCTCCGGTACATCATTATTGATATGATTTGCCTTCAAGCAAAGCTTTTCATGCGGCATTTCCCGTTGGGAGTAGGAGTAATTCCACCTCTCGTCCTCATTTGAACTGCTCATTCGAAGGGATGGCTCCTTCTGCCATTGCAAGACACGACAGTCGGTCTTCTAGCACGCACTCCACCCTGCAAAGGGTGCCGGAAGTAGAAAGTCTCTGTTGGCGATAACGACAAGTTGAAGAACTGCCTCGCCATGAGCTTGCTGATCCGTGGCGGAGGCACTTGTAGCATGTATGCCGGACGGCACGACAAAACCTGGACACGCCTGCCTGCTTCAAGTCCTACACGCAACATGGAAAACTGGTTCCCCGCCACGCAAGACACTTGTACTTGGCCCTACATCTTCGTCTATCTCTGTTCCAGGTACCTTGAGGATATTCAATCACTGGTTGGTGTCTGAATAATCATCTCCGGGAGCACATAAGCCACAGGATGCCTCACTCCTTCCACGTTTCAAGTTCCAAAGTCACTGGAATGATCGGGCCTTACTTGGGTCCCACATGCAACGCTAGAAATGTTCTTTGGCTGTTCTAGAAGATTGCCAATCTTGCCAACCCGTTCTCTCCGGACATGACGATCTTCAAACTCCACCACTCCAAAGCCACGACTTGTCGTGGCCTGCCAGGTTGACCACTCCCGACTCATCTCGGGAAACACGCCCACCAAGACCAGGGAACCTCTCCCGCTGGCTCCTTGCAACCTTGCGCGGCCACCACTGAGAGGCTTCGGGACACGCAATGTGCCAAGCATCTGCCGCCTAGCAGGGTCCAACGCTTCAGATGTTCGCATGCGCCTGACACGTCGAGACTCGCGCTTGTCGAATCAAGTTGTGATAAAGTGTCACATGCAGAGGCTAGGTAGTACAGACACTACAGTACGCAAAACTCCATGCTCTGTAGTACCTGACGCCAACGGACTACGAATATGGTACGTGAGTAGTGTCACTTGGTGCCACGCATCATACACAGCTCAAGGTAAGGCACGTTGCCTCGAATCTTGACATCGACTCAGGAAAGTCAGCTCACTGCACAAACTACGGGTGATGCCCAAAGCGGGGTTCATAGCAGTACCAGTGACAAGGAAACAAACTCCAAGCAGGATATCAGATTGGCCGAGCTCGGCTTCAGCAGTTAGAAACCCTTGTTGAAGGCTTGGATCTCGCGACTGAGGAACGCGCCGTTGCGCACAAGCTATGCACATTTGCGGCCACGTTGATGTTCCAGCTGGAGATAACGTCCACTATTGACTGTTCAGAATCCGTCGAGGACCTCTTGCTCCATACAAGCCTAAGCAGCTCCACAGCCACACAACATGCAGGTGTCGCAACGAGCCCTTGATTCCTGGAAGTTTGTGGTTCAGGAGATTTCCAGCATTGGCACCTTCAGCTCCCCAACTCAACGACTGCGTGGCACAGTCGGTGCAAATTGATAGAAGCCGAGTCATTCTATATCAGAGATATTTGGTGTCCACTCGCAATTACTCAATCATGAATCTGCCAATCAGTACAAGTAAAACCTCTTTACAAGCATGCACCTGTTGACAGTAAAGACTATGCTTATGTACGGGTGTATGCATGTACCCATAAACACACTAAAACGCTATTTCAGGCGGCTTGAGTTTATGCTTCCATTACAGTATATTCTAATGTCGGGTAATGCTTCTAATGAGGGTTTCGTATATACAGAACTCCGGGCGAACGTTGTCTTCGCCAATAATGCTTATCACTTCTATATGCAAGTCGCAGACCACGTCATCCACCTACTCACGAAGTAGCATCGAAGTAGCTATCGGTATCAATAGGTGCTCCATCCAGCTTGAAATACCCAGGCTGCAACCTTTGGAACACAGCAGTAGGATCGTACTTCGCCGCGATCTCCTTCAACTTCCGCTTGTTGTCCTGTCCATACGAAGCAATAACATCCTGATACTCGTTCGCATAGTTCATATAGCGGTAGTCGACGTTGATGCCCATCTCGACGCCCTTCGCCTCAGTTTTCTGCTGGAACTCTCGCATGGCGCCGATGACAGTGGCGTCATATTGGGCATCCGTCCAGATCCACGCCTGACTCATCATGAGCAGCGGCGCAGACGCGAGGTCCTCAATGAGGCCAAGCGGATTCCCGCCGTTTTGGCTCATCTTCTGGATTCCAGCCTTCGTGATGGACTGGAAACTGAGCGATGGTCTGACGCCGGAGGTTTCGCTCTGGACCCGCCCCCCAATGTCGAAAAATGTTTCTTGCAGCCAAGTCATAAAGTCCAGGTTCATCACCGAGGTGTGCGTCCAGATCTCGTCGCGTGAGCCAGCTGGCCAGGTAGCGAAGCCTTCGGAATAGTTCGAGATTGACCTGATTGAAGTCGTATTGTAGATAGAGTTGGGTACTGCGGCAAACTCGGCGAGGATCGGCGGTACCACTTGAGGCAGAGAGTACGACAATAGTGTTTGAGCGATATTTCCGAGCGCGCTTCCCGTTGCGGAGAACGATAGAATGGTGGCGGCTTTGGGGTCGGTTTCCGAGTTTTTAGCTAGGTTGTAGAACGCTTTGATCAATGCAGGGAAGGCGTCTGGAAGCCAGCCTACTGCGCCGCCCCAAATTTTGCCCATTGGAAATGCGCGGAATTTGAAGTTGGTGACTAGGCCGAAGTTGTTGCCTGTGCTTATCAGTATTTGAACAGTTCGATGGACTGGCGAGAGGGGTGGAATGGCACGTACCTCCACCACGCAACGCCCAATACAAATCTGGGTTCGAGGTCGCGGACGCCTCCACAATAAGACCCCAAGCAGTGACCACCTGACATGATGTTAACACGATTTTCCACAACGGGTTTGAACCTCTCTTACGGTGAAGCTGACGACGTTGTCGCAGACCCATCCATATTGGCCCGAGAAGAGAGAGATACCGCCACCAGTGGTTAAACCACCAACACCAATGTCGCCATCTCTGCCTCCAAGCACAACCAGGCCAGATTGCTCAACCTTCTCATATACGGCTTGCCATTTGTTTCCAGTACCTACGTCGACCGTTTGCTTGTCTTTGGCAATGTTGATCTGGTTGAACTTGGCCAGTGATATCGAGACACCTGAGGGTCGTATTAATCATCGTGACACTAGATTAAAAGTAGATATTCGGGTACTACGTACCATCTTCTATGCTTGATGCCGAGGCGAAAGCAGCATGACCGCCAGACTTGGCAGCCCATTGGCATTGCGTCAAACGAGACAACAGAATGGCGACAGAGAGTTGTTGGGCAGATGTCGGTTCGAAGACACACTGGGGTTCGACTGAAGCCTGTTGGACGGACCAATATGAGGCCCGGAAAGACTCATACTGTGAGCTACCTGAACCACGAGTTAGACCCTCGTCCAAAGCTTGATTGTTTCTTGCAAAGACCCGTACCTTGTTGATATGTTTGAGCGTTGAAAGTCAAAGCGAGAGTTTTGCACTAGCAAAGATATTAGTCGCATGGACGTTTCACATCGTAGTATTGAGGGGCCGCCATACCATCAGAGGGCATGTTGGATGTGCCGACTCCCCTCTTGCAGTGAGGTTCAAGTTCGCCTGCTCAAGAAGGCTCAGGTCGATCCCTTGCTCGAGAAGTGCTTCCGTGGCGTTGAAGCTTGTCGGCTCGACGGTCTGCTCGTCCTGTGCCCATGATAAAGGTACGAAGAGGGCAAGGCCCAAGATCCGAAACCAGGCTTGCATCTTTGTTTAACTGACCCGGTGAATGTATGGGGAAAGTGTTAGACGAACGAAGTATTGAATGAAGGTTTCACGATGCTTCGGAACTTCCCATAAGACGATTGCGGCAAGCAAGGACTTTGCAGGTGTGAAACTGTGATGGGGGAAGCGGCTTGCAGGTAAAAGAAGGCCACGAGGCGTGGTCTGTCAGGATCACTCCTGGTCTGAGGCCTTCCAGTACTGATCCTTCAAGGTCGTTGGCGAGATTGATTCTCGTAACGAGGTAGCGAAATCGGGAAGATCTGCGATTTAGCATAAGCCATCCTGGACAAACACCACAAGCGCCACTTTGCCTAGATATTGGAGCCATGATATACCATCGAGACCTGGAACTTTACACTGACCGCATAAATTAGCAGGGGTCTAACACGGACTTACAGCCAATGAAAGTTGTTCGGTCGAAAAGCATGGGACCTTTCTGTCTCTGTAGGGCACCCTGTAGGCAGTCTAGCAGGGAAGATTTGTATGAGAGCCTCGTCGAATCTGCAAGGCCACAGCGCTTTGCGCACTTTATACGGCCAGTGTAAAATTCCAGGTCTCGATGGGCAGTGCTCGGCATACAGCGAAATGCTCTGAGGTGCAGGTACGGTGACATTCAAGATGTGAGACAGGGCCCTAGTCATGGGACGGCGTGCACATCGAACGTCTCCCACGTGCAGGGTACCGGTGCTGGCATGATATTATCGACCCCGGGCATGGGGAACATGGAGCTACGGCGAGGCGATGTGCTAGTGGATTGGCTGAGCTCGCGTAAGGTCCCCAATCTGAGGCTGTACCTTACTGGAGGCAAACCACCTTGACTCGCTATAATCATGCCACATTCTCGTGCCGAGAAAAGGCGTTGCCAGATGGACCTCCTGTTGTTTGGGTATCGAAGAGCCTGAGGTAACGATGAGTTGGCAACGAGATCAGAGCGAAAGTGATGAGTGATCACCTCGTTGGAGAGAGAGGAAGTTCCGCAACTGGGAAGGGATAATCCTCGCTTGCCAAGCGATGTCCGTCAAAGCCGGTGAACCGCTTCCTAATTACCAAGGCCTAGTTGTTCGCGTGGCTTCCACCGACTTTTTAGAAGCGCGTCTCTTCGTAACTTAGTGTCGTGTCCGACACCTCCAACGGCCGCTGCGCGCATACCACCCTTGCAGCCAACTGCCCCCGAAAAACGCAACCCTGATTTTGGTTCTTCTCGAGCACTACAGGTGCGGGCCGCCAGAGAATGAAGCTAGACCGAATCCAGTGGTGGCTGAAAGGGCTCCGTTTCCTAGTCTGAGCAATTCGACCAAGTTGTCGTCAAGCGTGACCTCAACTACGGGTTCTTCGAGACATTACGCAATAGCTCCCTCCAAAACAATGACCTACTCGATATCTGGTATCGTATTATGCCAGGCCGGCGGTGAACAGAACAAAACAATAAGAACACCGTTTGGGCGAGTCTTGATGTTCACACTGGTTCTCATTCTTCGATTCGCCACTGAGCCGGGCTGTTGAACGACTTCGAAAGAGCACCGCGAAACAGTGATGCCATTCAGGCCGATCATACACGCTAAGTGTACCAGGTCAGGGCTGTTGAGTTCCTTAAACAAGGACCTGCATTAGCTAAGCTCTAGCCTCTTGACCCAAATGACTTCGTCACGGGCCGACTACTTCGAGGACATGCTCGGCTATGCAGAAGCGATATTGACATCCCAAGAATGGCTCACACAATCGATAGCCGTCTTCCAGAGTTGGTCGCTTTCGACGAGAGGGAGCTGCTTTCCAATGCTGCCAGATCCATTGTCCTTGTTGTGGGTACCGTATGTTGCCGAATCTACGTTGGGCTGTCATCTAGAGTTCATCGACAGTTGAGAGCCCTCGCAGATCAACGAACACTGCGTTCCATGTTGTCACTACGTTGCAAAGGTTCATGGGTCCGAAGACTCGGCACTTTAATCAGGAGAGAAGCGGCGAGCGCATATGCAATTCGACGTTTGAAATCCATATACGGTAGGTTCTGGTGTCCACTTGCGACGCCCTGTGGGTCAACGTCTTCTGCTTGAGTACTCTACCCTGTATTGCACAAGCTTTTGACCATGCAAGCCTACGGCAATTCATCCCTCGCTTGGCTTGAAACTGGACACCACCGCCCAGACAATAATGATGGTTCCGACATTAGAGCAACACTATGTCCTGAAGAGAAGCGTCTCGCCTATACTACAACGATATGGCATTGAAACCTCCTGAGGGTCTGTGCTGTCAGTTTCGTACAGTATATTGTATGTTATCGCCCAATCCGACACCGTAGGACTGACTGATCTCTACCTACGCCCCTCTACAACGAGCGGACAAGACATCAGCAGCGGGATTGAGCCCCTAACTTTCAGTATTACATCGGCGACCAGCGGACGCATCAATCCTTCACCATGAAGCCCTCACTCGACCAGCTTAAGGGCATCATCTGGGCGATGATAGTCCTCACAAGCACGGTCTTCTTCGTGAGAGCAGCTATCCGTCTACGGCGTCCTCGCCAAGTCGTCGCAGCCGACTATATACTCCTGGCTGCCTACCTTTTCTTCCTCGCGCAAGCAATATATTACCTTGCAACGATTGGTCCAATCTATCGTTGGCAAGCCACCACAGCAGAGCAGGCCGCAATGTACCCCGATTACGTCGCAGACTTGATCATCATGCGCAAAGTCATGCTCATCAACAGCTACCTGCTTTGGTGTACGTTGTGGTCTGTGAAGTTTGCTTTCCTGTCCTTGTATTGGAAGCTGGTACAGCAGTTGCCCCTGTATGTGAAAATGTGGTGGGCTGTGACCATCTTCACCGTGTTGGTATGCAAGGACAATCTTTCCATACATGTCATCTGCGTTGAGCTAATCGATGATACAGGCATTTATTGGCAACGTCCCAGCACATCTCGCATCTTGTCGCAAGCTGGACTTCTTTGAGCCTGCTGGATGTCTGACACGTCAGGACCAGATTGGGCAATTGGTTTCTCTGTACTACTCTTTCTCTGCAGATGTGGCTACCGATCTTGCGGGTAAGCTTCTCCACCTCGCTCCCTATCCTATTGGTCACCTAGGAATCCTAACTGACGAATTATTACAGTGATGTTCCTTCCCTTGGCGGTCATTCGTAACCTGCAAGTGGCTCGATCAAAAAAGATCGGCATTGGCATCCTGTTCAGCATCGGCTGGATCTGCATTGCCTTTGCCGTCATACGGGTGGTTCAACTTGGTGAAGGGCAAGGGCAGTTCATACCCGGATGGCTGGCCATGTGGGGCACGATTGAAGGTGCCATTGCAGTCATGGTTGGGTGTGGACCTGGTCTGTATGTCAGCGCAAAGGAAGCTTATAAGACCCGCGCGGCGCGATCATATGGCACAGGTGGAAGTGCTGGCCCGGCACATAGCGGCAACAAGTGGTTTAACAGCAATGTTGCTGGGAAGAGCTGGTCGAAGATGGGAGAAAGTATGAGAAGCAACAACGGAGAGATCAAAGTTGAGTCAAAGTTCGAGATGAGGGAGATTAAGAGGAAGGACAGTGACGGAGATGCTGAGCTGCTGGACCATGCCGCTTGGCCGTTGGAGGACGGGAGTGCTCATAGCGAAGCAAGCCGAAGGACATTTGGAGCGCCGTACGAAGTGGACAGGAGGGAATGGAGGAAATCGTCACCGTCAAAAAAGGGTGCGACAGTACGGGTTCTGTGAGGCAACTTTACAGCAATAGCCCACGACAGCCACATGTTGGGGCTAGACATTGTATCACAACTTCTCTTCCAGATGCGCTTTCTTGGTCGCAGACGGCAACGCTTGAACACGACCTCTGCAACTCCTCCTCTCTATCAAAGACCTGGACCCACCTCAGCTCAGATCAATTCTGACGCCACGCCCTTCTACCAGATTCGTCGAGCTCAGATCCCATCCTGCTACTTCCAGCTTTCGACGCACGTCTTCCCACGTCTGCCTCACTTTCTCGAGCGACTCAGTCAGTAGATCAATATTCTGCCATCCTTCTCCTCGTTGCAGAGCTCGCTGTCGCCGTTCTTGCATCAAGGAAGCGTGATAGCAGGCCCGCAACTGGTCAACGGGCATTGCATCCTTCTTCAACGCTACCACGACCCTGCCATCATCTTCCGAAAGCCAGATCAGATACGGCTCTCTCTCCAATGTTGATATTAGCGAGGATAACAGCTCTGTCGGGACCCTGCCGACCAAGGACCCAGACCGCTTCATCGTCTTAGACCCATGATCGCTACCGCTGACAGCCCTCATGAACTCCTCAACCGAGACACCAACCCTCCACGACCGCCAAGTCACTACGCGCTCGTTCCCGTACAGCCTTGCAATACGCCCTGCCAGCCAACTTCTCAGGCCAAGCACGCTCTCGCTCCCACCAATAGCATTCACATCCACATCCACATCCACATCCACACCTTCGAAGCACCGCAGACCCCCTCGAGCAATTTGCATCGTCACTTTTCCAGCCCGCTCACGATTCAATCCTCTCAGCCTCACACTTTTCACAGCCCTATAATTCGCCCACAAGTGCACGCCCAGCAGCACCAGCATCCAAGTCCACGTCGCGCCCACCCCCGCAACACGACTCACGACCAAGCCTCCAATCCACATCCCCAGCAAATTCACCACAGTCTCCTGGGAGCCATCCTTGGCGTTCAGATCGCCCACGTTCTCAGGGTTGTTCCTTGCGAAATGCGCGCTTAGCACGGCCTTGCTGCTCCCTCCCGCCACACCACACACCGCTCGCAGCATGCTCGAGGTACACAGCACCACGACCCTCGGGCTCGGTATGAATGGTACCAACACCTCGAGCCGATGGAGACGCAGCAGCGCCGTGTACGGAGACGTCAATGGGACCGAGTGGGAGAACGACAGATGGCTGATAATCGCACTGAACGTGCGCGGCAAAGACGGCGCAAGCAAATCAAGCACGAACGCCGCATCGTTCGCGATGTCAGCTAGAAACCGGTAGAACTTGACGTCGCAGCTTATCCGCGGCGCGGCGTGGCTCGCGAACAGGATCGTGGTTAGATTGCTTAGTGTGCTCTGCAGGATGCTGAGCAGGGTTGCGGCTGTGGCTGCCGAGGCGCTGTCGGAGGGGATAGCGCTGTCTGTGGCGTCTGAGGCGGAGGATGAGATGACGTTTAGGGACTGCAGGACTGCACGGGAGGAGAGGAGGCCGGCGATTGTGGACGCGAAGGCTTGGATGGAGTCGTAGATTTGGTAGGGGGTGTAATCTGGTGTTACGGTGTGGGGGTAACCTGTGGGGAGGAAGAGGGATTTGAGGTAGTCGAGGATGGCTTGTGAATAGGTGGACAAGTAGACTGGGATGCTGCTTGACCGCGTAAGGGCGATGGACGTAGATTTTGGAGACGTGTTTATTTGAGATCGTACTTGATCAAGTCTCATAAGTTGTTTCTCGCTGCCCAGTCCTGTGTTGCTCCGGCTCAGGACGTAGGTCTTGGTGGTTTGACCAGACGTTGGATCGATCTCCTTCAGCGTAAGCTGGCGATCGGACGCCATCTTCAATGTCCCAGTGCTCGTGGATGGGAAACTTCAAGATAACCGCCTGCTGTGTCTCAAACTATGGTGTCCATAGGTGCTCCACCTTGTCAAGAGTCAAGACTCAGCAAGAAGCTGTTGACGATATTACGGCATAGGAGTTAGAGTAAGCTACGAAGTAATGCTCGTATCTCATGAGAAAATGGCGTGGATAGAAGAAAGTTCCATGCACGTTGTAGAATGAGACGAGGACAATGTAGTTGGCGGACACGGATCGAATAAAATGGGTAATGAACCACAGACACTCCCTTGTGTCGTGTTACCAGCGTCACGTATGGCCTCAGTCGTGGAGTCTGCGTTGACTTAGTATTAGGCCTGAATGGATCGCATCGTCTCGTGACTACGACTTAAGTTGACGATGGACATTCGGGGCAGGAAAGAGCACAAGCATAGATGTGTGAAGCACGCTTGGTCTTGGCAAGCTCGTCTAGATTCAGTCCGTAACAAGGCCACTGGCAGGGTAGGACAGAACGAGTTCGATGCTGTTGCCGTTGCGCCCACGTGCGAGGTTCGAGATTCAATATTAGCTCACCCACACAGCTTCCAGAAACAGCATACAAAACATTCATTCATAGGGTATCTCTTTATGCAGGCGTATATGTGCTGGGTAAAGGTGAGGTTGTTGCTATGCTTTGGGGGCCTTGCCCATTGCCAATCTAGCCAGGAAGGCAAGCTGTGTTAAGATGGTCGTTTTGATCACTGCTACTCGCGTTCAGAGGACTGATCTCTTTCGCAGGAGGTTGGTCGAGCTCTACCACAGGCTCGCACCACCGCTCGCTACCGCATCCATCTCCTCGTCAGAATATACCTTCTTCTGGAAGCGCCTCGGCAGCTCTGAGACATCGAAGTACTCGCCCTCCTTCGGCTTGATCGGACCCAGCTTGCTACCAGGCGTTCCGCCGATTGCGCCATATGTCATTGGACCGCCCATAGGACCTTGGCCCGATGTTGAAGGTCGAGGCGCCGACGAACCGTTGCCGTTCTGCTGACCGCCTAGCGGACCGTGCTGCTGTGCCTTCTTTCTGTAGTTTGCAAAAGATTCGGGTAGCTCGTGTGTTGGGGAGGCTGGGTGCGGTTGTGGTGTGTGGTCTACTTGTTCTAGTTATATGTCAGTCTGGGAGGGCGCTCTGCGTCGAGGAGCTCACTGCCTTACTCGGGTGTGACCTCTTGCCGATGAACTTGATCAGAGGTGTACGAGCTTGAGAGGCCCGCAGGATGGCCGTTGGTCTCAGCATGTTGAGGTGGACTTGACTTTAAGGAGCTGTGCTCCTGTTGAGGCTTGGCTTTCCCTCCCGACCTAAGCCGTTGTTTACGTGTCTATCCTGGGAGTGCTTTCGTATGTGGTAAAGCAAGAATCAATGGCTTGTACCCAATCTGGAGGATCCGCGTGGCTGGCACTATTTGTGACTTGGGGAGCTTAGGGATTGAGAAGAGTAGAATGGCGTGTATCGATGGTCGTGACGCGCGCTTCTACCTGGACAGTTTCCGTATGTATAACAAATCGAGGCCGGGGAGGTCTGGCTCTGGCTCTGGCTCTGGGTCTGCGGCAGGTCACGAAATAAAGTGCAGTTGCGATCATGCTTTCCCAAGCTCCGAAGCCGAAGCTCTTGCCGCAGAAGGAAATAATTCACTGGCCCCGCCCTATCAGACCACCCAAACAGGCAACTTGAGCTGTATCAGCTGTTTCCATCACTCCACGCTCAGTGTACGTTCATGCTCGCCTTTCTTTGTCCGTAACATGACTGGGAGCCGTCACTGAACTTGCACTATCCGTCCATCAACAAATCACCCGACGACGTAGGAGAAAACAGAACAGATCACTTGTGCTTATTCGCACAAAGCATCGGTGAATCAAAAATGGAAGCCCGAGCCTCGTCCACCTTTTCACTTGCCCTCTCCTTCGCACCCCGTCCTTCTGCCCGACTTCTTCTTCGAGCAACTCCATCCCTTGTATCCATAGGCACTGGCGTCCTGCTTTGACTTTATGACATGCATGAACTATCTTTGTATGGCTCTGTACCTGCAGCACGCCATAATCGCCTAGTGCAGCAACTGGCAGGCGTGTGCTGTATGCAGCCACAACATGTCGAGGAGATCCATCTTGTGTTCAAGGCACGCCAACCAGCCGGTTTGGAAGCCGTGCAGGGGTCTGGTAGCAGTCAAGCCAATTCGCAGCAGCAGCAGGACCTCCAGAAGTTGAGGAATATGCTGCAGTCTGGCGTCTATTTTGTGAAGCTAATTGGGACTATCGTGGATAAAGATGCCACCCATGACCACGAAGGTGATGGCGAGGTGTGTACGAATGGAGACGCTTTCCAGAGACTGCCAAACCGTCGAAGCATAGACTGGGTGTTCGAGTTTAAAGACACGCCAGAGGCTGGCCAGCAGGCGACCATCACAAGGCTCATCTCTCGCACAAAGTTCGCCGATGGCGACAGGATCGCATTCTTGAACTTCTTCGGATATGAGTATGTCTCCTATCCTCCAAAGCTTAACTTTGCTAACGTCTTAGCTATGTCCAACGCTACTATGTTGAGGGCGAGAGATTCTACAACCAAGACACAACATTGTTCCTACATCGGATGCGGGAGCTGCCTGCCGTCCAGCCAGGTCAGAACCCTTTAGACGTGTCAGAGCTTCCCGCGCCTGATAAGTGCCGGCTCCTTGATGCAAGTGAAAGCTGGCTGCTAGAGGCGAGCATCGATATCGCCGATGGCAAAACTCAAGAGCTCAGAGATCGAGCAACGAGGCAGCTTATGTCGATGCGAGAGACTTTAAGTCCATCAGTCAAGCTCGAAAAGCCAGATCGGCTGGCGCTAGATACGCGGATACCTGTTCGTGTCAGACAGATATGATCTTCTGGCTATGGACCCGGGTTGAGTTGCGGCTGGTAAAAAGCCACACACTCACATAAACTAATAATGATGACTTACGGTACTGTGATGCCGTTACCTCTTTGTGCTTAGCGCCGTGATCCAATAATGCAAGCACCTTGGGCATGTCACGTGCACACTGCTAGCGCTGTTGCCTTGACGCGCCTGGTGCTGGCTAGACGCGTTACTCTACGTTCTTCTGCGTCTTCCTCATAATCACCTCGCCATCAATTGATGTGTGTTCTCTCCTCGTATGCTTCGCGACGAACATCCATCAGAAGACTAGTTGATAACAAATTCAATTATGCCAATTTGTGCATTCATACTATCTCACGTGAAAGTGTCAAGCCGAAGATGAAAAGAGCCGCTTCTCCAAACGGCCGACCCCTGTCGCCGCCGCCCATGAAGCGAAAGATTGAGTCAACCACCACAAGTCCGTTAGGAACCAGTGTAAGCAGTCCACCACTAACAAGATCATGTAGGCAAAGCAGTGGCAAGCTTCTTCAAGCCCGCATCTCAGAAAGAGCCAGAAAGATTGGTATGGAGAATTGTCCACCAGTCACTGGTCGTTGGCTTGTACCGTGACCTATCTCAACCACGTCGCGAACTGACTCAGCCCGTGAGGATAGCGGCTTTTGACCTTGATGACGCGCTGATCAAACCGAAACTAGGTGGCTCTCGTTTCGTAAGAAATGCTAGCAGCCATGCTTGGTGGGATGCCGTTGTCCCTGGTCGACTCAAGGAGCTGCATAATGAAGGCTATCTGATCGTCATATTCACAAATCAAGGTAGCATTACCCTCAAGGACAATGCAAAGGCGCTGCAAAAGGATTCGCTCAGCCTGAAGAATTTCAAGGATCAGCTCACTTATTTCATGAGACAGCTCGATATTCCGGTCTCGGTGTACGCAGCGACTGGAAACGACCACTATCGGAAGCCGCGGATAGGCATGTGGGAGGAACTTAAAGACGAATTCGATCTCGAAGGCGACGGCGCCATTGATATGGACAACTCGTTCTATATCGGGGATGCCGCTGGTCGGGAGAAGACCGATAAGAGGCAGAAAGATCATGCAACATCTGATCGCGATCTTGCGGCAAACATTGGAATCAAGTTTCAGACACCCGAAGAGTTCTTTCTAGGGCTGGAAACGGAGCCATATGCTCACCCATTCGAGCCGAGGCAATTCCTTGAGTCGGCGCTTTCTAGTCCCAGCGGCAACATTCCCTTCACGAAGCAGAACAAGCAGGAGTTGGTTATTTTCTGCGGCTCACCAGGTGCTGGCAAGAGCTCGTTCTATTGGAAAGTACTGAAGGGACAAGGCTACGAGAGAGTCAATCAAGACATCTTGAAGACACGAGATAAGTGCATCAAAGCCGCCAGGCAACTTCTTGAAGGCGGCAGCTCGGCCGTGGTCGATAATACAAACCGAGACAAGGAAGCACGTGCACATTGGGTTCAGCTCGCACGACATCTTAGCATACCGATCCGCTGCATTCTGTTTACCGCTTCCGCCAGATTATGCGAGCATAACGATGCTGTAAGGGCACACAACAGCAGCATGAATCCCGAAAGTCGAATGATCTTGCCATCGATAGCATTTCGAAGCTTTGCCCAAAACTATGTGCAACCAAGCCTCGAGGAAGGGTTCGAGGACATCACGACCGTACATTTCGATTTCGAAGGCACAGATGCAGAACGAAAGATATGGTCGAAATACTGGGTATCCAAATTCTCTGTATGAATGGCTCAACGAATGCAGAACCGCTTTCTTGACACCCATGCCTTGTGCGCGCAAAGAGCACTCTCACAGAGCGTAAGAGATGATTGCGCAGCTTGGTACATCCGAATGGCACTCCGAATTCCTTCAGGGAAAACGTGTTCCCCTGCATCAATCGAGAAGAATCGCCACTTCTGACCTTGACATTGCATCCTTAGAGCCTGCATGAGTGCCAGTGCCAGTGCCAGTGCTGCATCAAACCAAGCTGCGATCGGCAAAGAAGTCATGACACTTTCGAAGAGCTCGATTCTGATCACGAAGCTCAACAGGTGCTGATTCACGCGGGCCAACGCAAGGACTCGAGGTTGACTTTGCTGCATGGAAAATTACTTGATCCTGGTCAGCCTTCGAGCACGCCACACAGCTCTAGACGCCTCGCTTACCTCTTAAAATCATCGTTTGATATTTGGTACGAAGATGTCGGACTATCGGACTATCGGACTATCGGGCTCGAGCGGACCTTGGACCTCGAGCACCGGCCTTATACCATGCGGCGCATGCAGCATATCTTCCAATAGACACCGCCTGCTACCCGAACTTCTGTACAGCGACCTTCGGATAACATAGTGCTCCGCTATCGAAGTTGGTAAAGCGTATTATCGGCTTTGTATTCGATTGGCTCGCCGATTAAGAGCTAGATAGTTGATTTAAGTGACGTAGCAACTTCGGATGAGTGCCTTTACCGACCGTTCTAGCTTCACCCCTCGAACCCCAATAATGAGCACCATAGAGCCGAGCACGGTGCTAAGCTGACCTCGGGAGCAATGAAGTGGAAAGAGACCAGA